>Ga0209414_1000212_pt1 | contig 27142 bp, 23 predicted proteins | sample LakVidmifraction_4_FD_181154 | JGI IMG/M metagenome (GOLD analysis project Ga0209414, IMG submission 181154) | Hypersaline microbial communities from Lake Vida, Antarctica - Brine Hole Two &gt;0.2 micron (SPAdes) (version 2) | ecosystem: Environmental > Aquatic > Non-marine Saline and Alkaline >...
GGAGCCGTATCGCTCAACCCTGGAAAGTTGCAGGAAATTGAGCGCAATAAACAGGCTGCTTAAACGCAGCTATTTGGACAACTGGGTTGCAAATCACCGAAACCCGGGTGTCGAGATTGATCTTTTCAAAACAGATTATTTCACGCACCGAGTTTTTCGTTCTATCTATCACGAGCTGAAAGAGCGCGGACATGAAATCGCCAACGCGAATTCAGATACGTTTTTAAAGTATCGGCCATTCTTTACCTCGTTTGGCGTGAATTGCCTACTGATTTGTGACGGCGGAAATGGAAAGGAAGTGGTGCTGAGTAAGAGGTCGGCCAGAGTGGCCGGTGGCAAGTCCCAGTATCACATCACAATGAACGAGGGGCTCTCCCGAACAGATAAGGATCCGTTCGGGAAAGTTGACATAGAACTCTGCTTCAAACGCGGGCTGCTCGAAGAACTGGGTATTGGCGAAAGCATTTATCAGCTTGCCGTAAAATCTGCGTTCTACGATTTTTTCCTTGAAAAGAATAACTTTGAAATCGGTGTTTCTGCCGTTTTCGAGCTTGAGCTAGATTTTGAGAAAGATATCGCACCGCTCATCGCGCGGGATAAACAGCTAGAGGTCGATTCGTTTATCCCGCTCCCTATGAGGTCCAAGACGATCAATCGATTCGTTAGAGAAAACGATTTTGTACCTCATGGGTTGTATGTCTTTGAGCGGGTGCTTTTGAGGAGGGGGCTGCAGGTGACGGCTAAATAACTACCGTGCACTTGTTAGAGTGCGAGGCGGCAATTGGGTGTCAATTTGGTTTTTTTAATGACATAACTAAGGAATGTAATGAAAATCAAGGTGTTGTGTGTCGGGTTGTTGTTATCTTCAGCCGCTATGGCCAATGATCCTGGCCAGAATCCTAAGTCAATTTCTGTACTCAATTTCTCAGAAGGCGCAGTGGATCTGTGGGTGAACGGAGAGTACAGGGAGTTGAGAAGCGGGATAGCGATGCTGCAGCCGTGCCTTGTGGGAGAGCAGGTGGAAATTCAGGTGGGTATGGAGCTCACCCATATCGAATGTGGTGAGACAAAGGAGATCGAAAAATGAAGCGTCTTATTACAGTACTCGCCACAACCCTTATCCTCACCGCCTGCGGTGGCAGTGAAAACTCTGATGGCTCCAAAAAATCCACTTACAGTTCTTGTTCCATTACCAAATCCGAGGCAGCTTTTGCTGGCGATCGCGCCAATGACCTTAAGCAATGCTGGGACGGGGTTAACTACAAAGAACAAAATCTCGCTTTGAAATGGTGTCAGCAGAAGGTCAGCGCTTACATAGATTCCGAATACATTTTTGGTCATTCCGTTGAATTGGAGGTTGCTTCAACGAATTGTCCTTAGGTAAATGGATCAGGTTTTAAGGGAAGGGATTATGTCTGGGCTCGGTCCTTGAGTACTTGCTGGCAATTCGATTCGGTGAGAATCCGGCCCAGGCCTGAATCTGAAAGACGCGGACGCAGCGGCTCGAGTGTAGTTGCGCCGGCGAGTTAATTTGGCAGATTGGGTAATTAATGGGTTTATGACCAGCAGCGCGCAATTGCTGATTATGAGAATTGCAACGTTTACAAAACCTGCATAGACGACACGCTACCCGGCGGCCCCATCGAGCGTACGGTGGAGTATAAAACGCCGTTCTTTAGGCTTGATCGGGGGAAGGATATGAGTATTTGCTCAAATTAAATGCAAGTAAAAAAACAAAACTACCGAGTAAAACTATGAACGGGAGTAGATTGTGAAAAAAATACTATCACTGACAGTTGCTTTAACCCTTACCGGTTGTGCAACACAAACCCCACAAATGCAGGACGTGGAACCAGGCTTGACGGCGGAACAGCAGCGTGCGGCTCAGCTTGAATCGCAAGAAGCTGCGGCACCGGAACAGCTTGCACTGAAGCGAAAAATAGCGGTTGGCCGTCTTTCCAACGAAACCAACTATGGCCGCAGTCTACTGCGCCAGAACGCTGAAGATAAGCTAGGCGGAAAGGTGACTGATATGTTCCTTCAGGCACTCACCAATAGCGATAGCTTCCTGGTGTTTGAGCGCCCTGATGTCTCCCTGCTGCAGAAAGAAGCAAGTCTTTCGGGCCAAGAGATAGATATTGTTGGCGTGGATACTCTGGTTATCGGTTCTCTTACTCAGTTTGGCCGTGCCACTACTGGCGAACGCGGCTTTCTGTCGTCTTCCAAGAAGCAAGAGGCAACCGCAACCGTTGATATTCGCCTGGTAGATGTAAAAACAGGCCGAGTATTTGAGTCGGTAACGGGATCAGGTTCTTCTTCTACCGAGTATGCCCGCACTATGGGATTTGGCTCCGCGGCTGGGTATGACGGCAGCCTGAATGATCAGGCCATTGCCGCTGCGGTAACTGCAGCTGTCGATAAGATGACCCGACTGTTTATGGATAAGCCCTGGACGGCGGATCTTTTGGCTCAGGAAGACGGAATGTTGTTCATCAGTGGCGGTGAAAGCCAGGGCGTTAAGCCGAATATGGTGTTTGATATAGAAGCCAGAGGCCGCGAAGTGAAGTCTAACACTACCGGTACAACGATCAGTTTGCCTGGTAAGAAAGTGGCTGAAATTAACGTTATGAGCTTGTTTGGTGAAGATGTTCTTAACCAAGGTGCGGCAACAATGATTACCAGCGGCTCTATTGATGGCTATAAGTTGAACGAACTCCAAGTTAAGGAGCAAAAGTAATGAGATTTCTACTTGTATCGGTGTTTGCGTTAATGCTCTCAGCCTGTGTTCAGACCCCTACCCAGAATACTCAAGTGGTTGATGATCGGCCGGGTTTGGCTTTTGAGCTTTCATCGTCTCTGGCTGAGACTTATGAGCTAAAGGTGGACGGTGTCTCTTATGGCCGCGTTGGGCAGTATCTCGCTGGTGAAAACCGCTTGCGTATTATTGATGGCAGTCACTTGGTGGAGCTAAAAAAAGACGGCGATGTGGTATTCACACAGAAAGTTTACCTTGGTGCCGGCAGCAATCGGATTTTGAAGGTAGGCAATTATGAATAAGCGTTTAATACCGATTGCGTTAGTTGTTTTGTTAATGACTGGGTGCGCAACAGGGAACAAGCAACTGTACGACTGGGGCGGTTATGAGCAAACGCTGTTTGTGGTCTACCACGAACCTGAATACAAAGAGCAGGCACTGAACAACTACTTGACCTTTGTTCGGGAACATAACGGCCAGAGTACTCTTGCCCCCGGTTTGTATGCAGAAGCCGGTACTTTCCTGCTTGAACAGGGCGATGTTAGCGGTGCTGTCGACTTTTACAAAATGGAGTACGAACGATGGCCAGAAAGCCGGCCGATGCTCGGTATTCTCATCGAAAACCTGGAGATGCAGCAATGAATAAGTTGAACCTAGCATTGCTTGTACTCATCTCGTTAGTCGCTTCTGGTTGCGCCACCACAACGAGTGATCCTAACCGGCTCAATGCCTTTCATGATGCCCAGCCGACATCCATTCTGGTGGTTCCACCAATGAATGAAGTAACAGATGTTCAGGCAACCACTTCTGTTCTGGCAACCTTGCCTTACTTCCTTGGTGAGAAAGGCTTCTATGTTTTCCCGGTAAACACGGTAAAAACGCTTTTAGAGTATGAAGGGTATTACGAGCCTGCGGAAGTCCATGCGGCTCCGCCAGAGCAGCTGGCCAATCTGTTTAAAGCCGATGCAATTTTGTACGTGACCATCCATGAATGGACAGCCAAGTATATGGTTTTTGCCACCACGACCCAGGTCGATTTTGGTTACAAACTGGTTTCCGCTGATGGAGCGTTGTTGTGGGAGGAGCGATTGCAGGCAGAGTACTCGCCCAACAATAACAGCAGCGGCGGCCTTATCGGCTTGATTGTAAATGCAGTAGAAGCAGCCGTAGAAAGAGCTGATCCTACCTATATTCCGCTGACCAAAACAGTGCATGCCCGGGCTCTGGTAACGCCCGCAGGCAATAGCAGCAACCAGGGAATTCCGCTGGGCCCATATCATCCTGGCTACGATGGGTATTACCAGCGCGTTGTGGAGAACGGAACAGACGGAAAATCTGAATGAGAGTAGCTTGCCCTACGCAAGGGTTCCGTAGGGCAAGCTATCAAAAAATCTGAGGATGCACGTTGGGTATAGACGTTGGATTATTTGATCAAGGAGATAGGAATGCCCGAGATCGAAAATAGGTTTAGCTCGGTGGAGCAAAAAGGATTCTTTTCAAAGTTAATAGACGGCGATTTTGGATTAGCAAAAACTTACTGGCTCTATGGCTTCGTGGTTGGGCTGGTTATCAATCTTATCACACGGATTGTTCCTTCTTTAGGTGCCCTTGTAGTAATTCTTGCACTGGCTATCCCTTACCAAGTAACGGTTTTGCTCGGTGTATGGCGTGCTGTGGATAAGTATCAGGGGCGAAAGGCCTGGGCAATTCTTGCAAAAATTGCAGCCGTGCTGGGGTGGCTGGGCGTACTCGCAAACCTGGGTGTGCTCGTCGAAGTCATCGGTTATTTGTGAGTAGTGTGATGATTAAATCTCTGGCATACGTCTGGCTGATGACGCTCTTTTTTAGTGTGAACGCCTACTCTATTGAGCTGAATCGTAGCAATCATGGCGGAATTTCAGAGGCTTACGGCTTTGTGTTTGGCCAACAGATGTCATTGGAGAGAATTTCACGCCTCTATCCTGACCTTGCGAGGGAGGCGTTGCTCGCCCAGCTGTCATTCGAGCGAGCGTTCGGTGACATCCCGGCCAAGGTAGAGCCAATGCTGAAAGAGGCTCTAGGGATCGTTGAGTATCAAAATCTTCGTTCTGCCTTTGAGATAGCGCTGACCGAGCAAATCCAGAGTGAACCACTGACCAGGGAGATGGCCAAAAACTTTCTCGAGGAGGTTCGAAGTCGCGGTGAAGGCAATATTCACAGCCCGGTTCTGGAATTTTTGCTGGCAATCAGGTTTAGCGAGTTTCCCGCAGATGAGTATGCAAAAGGATTTCGGCAGAAATATCGAACCGATGGCTCTGGCAAGTCTAGAGGCGTTGTTTTGGAAATGCAGGTGCCGCGTTCTTGGCAGGCCGCAGAAGGTTACCGCCCGCATATTGTTCAAAAATGGAAAAGCGAGGCGGGCACCGGCATGGGGTTAATCATGCTGCAAGTACGCGAAACCGAGGGTGTTTATGTTTCTCGCTCAGATGTGGCTGAAATGATGCAGCCTGGCGAGATTGAAAGCATGGTTCCCAGCGGGGGTGTTCTTGAAGACTACGGCATGGTGTCTGTTGAAAATCTGCCGGGTTATTTCATGGATTTTGGCCATTTGCAGGAGCGTGCTGGCATAGTGATTTATCAGAAAATACGCCAGTACAATTTTTTCTACAGAGACCGGATGATTGCTGTTCATTGCTCTGCCGGCTCTCTCGAAAGCGAGTATGAGTCGGTTGAACTTCAGTTTGAGAAGGTAAAACCGTTGTGTGCGCAGGTGTTTAATTCGGTGGTATTACCAGACAAGTATGAAGGTGTGGAACCTGGGGATTGGGCTGAAGAGGAAAAAGCCATGCCGGCAATTTAGTGTTTTCAATTTCAATAAAGCTATTTTTGAAACTGTAGCCAAGCTCAGGACGAGCAATCATTTTGAAGGATTCAAGTTGGTGTTGTTCTATAGCATCGTAGTAATAATGGAGTCCTTATGTTCTCGGCACCTCTGGAGAACGCTGTAGCCTCGGTTGAGGTTGGTTTTGTCACTGATATATTTGTTGGTTTGTTGCTGTTTGTGTTTTTGTTGGCTTGTGTTTGGAAACGGCTGAACAAACATCACTCGTTCACGCAGTACGCGCCAACGCTGCTCACCACACTGGGTATTCTTGGAACCTTCTTCGGTATTGTCGCCGGGCTTCTGGCATTTGATGTTAAAAATATTGATGGAAGCATCGAGGGACTTCTGGGTGGAATGAAAACCGCGTTTATAACCAGCCTTGTGGGGATGTTCCTCTCGATCGTCTACAAAGTTCTTGTGTCAGTGGGCATTCTTTATGTCGCCGATTCCGAGGAAATTGATGAAGACCAGATTGGCGCGGCAGAATTATATGCCGTTATGCGGGAACAGCGCGATGGCATCAGTGCACTGAATCAGGCCATTGGTAGTGGTGATGAATCTAGCCTGACTGGCCAGATGAAACTGATGCGATCGGACATCAATGATGCGGATAAACAGTCTCGCAAAGAGTTTTCAGAATTTCAGGAAAAGCTCTGGATCAAACTTCAGGACTTCGCAGATATGTTGTCGAAGTCTGCAACGGAGACCGTTATTGAGGCGCTCAAACAGGTCATCACTGATTTTAATAAAAATCTGACCGAGCAGTTTGGCGAAAACTTCAAAGAATTGAACAAGGCTGTTGAGAAGCTGGTTGAATGGCAGGATAACTATAAAGTCCAGCTTGATGATATGACGCAGCAGTATGCCCAGGGCGTTACCGCGATCACCGAAACAGAGTCGGCGGTTTCCAGGATTCAGGAGCATACCACTCAAATCCCTGACTCCATGACCAAGTTGGGCGAAGTGATGACGGTAAATCAACATCAGATTGATGAGCTGGGCCGTCACCTTGAAGCATTTAAAGACGTTCGTGATAAAGCTGTTGAAGCTGTGCCTTCTTTGAAAGAGCAGATCGGACTAACGGTGGATGGCGTACAGGACGCATCTAAACAGTTGGTGGAAGGCATAACCAAGGTCACCGAAAGCTATCAGGAAGTCATCTCGCAGGGTGTGGCCGAATTTACGGACGGTACTCGCCAGGTAAATCAATCCCTTCAAAGCACCTCGGATGCCATGCAAAAAGGCTCCGAGCAAACCAGTCAGCTCTTCTCTGATATGGCTGATGACCTGCACAGTAATTTCCGCACGTTAGCGGCTGAAATGAACGACCAAACGAAATCAATTGGCGATTCGTTGCGTGAATCCGGTAAGTCGGTTGTTGAGGAGGCGGCGCGCAGCAGAGAGTCCTTTGAATCTGGGCTTGAGGGTATGCGCAATCAGCTTAATAGCAACCTTGAGCAAATGGCAGATCAGCAAGCTGCTCAGTTCCAGAGCCTAGTCACTGGTTTGAAAGAAGCGATGGAGCAGTCGATTCGCAGAAGTGCAGAGTCCGTGGAGGGAAGTATTGAGATTTTGGATCAGGCGCTGCAGTCGGAGATCAATCGCTCTATGGAGCAAATGGGACAAGCACTGGTTTCCATTACTGGTCAGTTTACCGAGGACTATCGAGGTCTGGTAGATCAAATGAATCAGGTTGTTCAGGCGCGGGCCTAATAAGGGAAGATTATGGCTCACTTTTTAAAACCAAAGGCGTCCGAACAGGATGAGAATCACTGGCTCTCCGTGTCAGACCTGATGGCAGGTTTGATGGTGGTTTTCTTGTTTATAGCGATAGCTTTGATGCGTGACGCGCTGCTCGAGCGAGATCGCATCAAGGAGGTAGCCGTCGCCTATCAGGAAACTCAGGTTGATATCTATAATGCCCTAGTGGATGAGTTTGCCGAGGACTTACCACGCTGGAACGCCGAAATCGATAAGGACACTCTGACATTCACCTTTAAGTCGCCAGATGTTCTGTTTCGGCGCGGAGATATTGCGCTGAGCGAAGATTATCGAGCGCTTCTGGGCGACTTTTTCCCCCGTTATATGGGCGTTCTCGGTGGATTCCAGGATTCGATCAATGAGGTGCGGATAGAAGGGCACACTAGCAGTATCTGGAATCGTTCCACTAGCCCCACGGATGCCTACTTTCTCAATATGCAGTTGTCGCAGGGTAGAACCCGAAGTGTTCTTGAGTACATCTACAGGCTGGATGACATTCAGCCCTATCAGGATTGGATTAAGTCGCACATTGCAGCAGTCGGTTTTTCCTCAGCTAAGCCCATCATTGGTGCCGATGGTGAGGAGGATTTTAATAAGAGTCGTCGGGTCACCTTTCGCGTGATTTCAAATGCAGATATTCGCATCAAGCAGATTCTGGAGATTGATGGATGAAGCTGCATTTCCCCATTGATCAGCTCTGGAGTCAAGTTCGAAAAATGGGGGCGGCGGAACGCCCTTATAAGCTGAATGTCGCCTTAGCGGATCCTCTGCCAGACATCGTTAATCGGTTCAATGAGGGTGGTGCCGAAATTGAGCTGAAAGACGTAGAGACCATGGGCGGGTTGCTAAGCAGCAATGGGGCTCAAATTGTTCTCTATATTCCTGACCAGGGGCAGAACATCGATCAGGTGTTGGAGAACGGCCCCGATGGCAAAAAAGTGCATGTGGCAGATTGCCAAACTCTCGAACAGATGAGGCAGCGTAATCGCTTTCAAAGATATCGAGCCTTGGTTAATACATCGGGAGACTTCGAGGTCTTCGGGTATTCGAAGAATACGTTCAGTTCAGTTGAGGGTAGCGCTCGCTTGAGAGTGTGTATCAATTGTCTCAAGCATCTGAACTATCGGGGGTATGTTTCGACTCCTGCGCGGAAAGGAGAAATTCTTTCCAATTTTGATTTGAAAAATTTCTTTGCGCATTACAGCTCTCTTTTCCGTTATCTGCCGAAATCGTTCATAGAAGATAAGGGCGGTTATGCCAAGAACTGGAAAGAGGTTTCGGCAAAGTTCAGGGAAAGCAAAAATTTCGTCTGTGAAAGCTGTAAGGTCGATTTGAAACAAGCTAAGGGATTGCTCCATACCCATCACAGAGATGGCAATAAACGGAATAACGGCGAAGCGAACCTTCAGGCACTGTGCGCCGACTGCCACCGAAAGCAGCCCTTGCATGATCACATGTACATCAAGCAACGGGACATGGCGATTATTCAGCAGTTTCGCAAAGCTCAGAATATTATCGGTAGCACAACGAGCTGGGATAATTTGTTTGAGCTAGTGGATTCTGCCTTTGAGGGTTTGCTTAGGCTGTATCAGAAACAAGGCAGTGCAAAACCCGAAATTGGTTATGAGGTATCTGGCGCCAGTGGTGCTGTTGTCGCTGAATCGGAAATTGCTTGGCCCTCTGCGAAGTTTGCCGTTGTCGGAAATCCTGATGATAAACGTAACTTGGAGTCGATGGCTTGGAAGGCCGTTACTCTTGAGGAAGCGTTACGTGAGTTTAGGGATCGAAAGTAGCCGAGAGGACACTGCTAGGGAATCGTTTCACGTTAGATTAGAGCCCGGCAAGTGACACGACATGGGCACTAATTTTGAACTAAGTTTAACCTCTTGTATTTATTGAATTTGGAGAGCACATGATCCCCGGCCTACTAGCCAGTGAAGTCTCAGCCGCCCTGCGTGAGTTCATTGTCACCGGTTACGAAACGGAAACCGCCCCTTTTAAAGGCGAGTTTTACCGTTTGGTGGAGGAGCAGCAAGACGGGGAGGCCTTTATCAAAGGCCCCTATGTGTCGGTGGGCCTGCCGTTTATGGATGGTTCCGCTGGTCGGGATTTCTTCAAGGGGTTTTCGACCGAATATCCGCCCTATGCGCATCAGGAAGAGGCATGGCAACGGCTGGCATCTGAAAAACAGGCGGCCAATACGCTGGTTGCTACGGGTACCGGTTCTGGTAAAACTGAGTGTTTCTTGTATCCGGTTCTGGATCATTGTCAGCGCGAACAGACTCCGGGCATCAAGGCGATTGTGATTTATCCAATGAACGCGCTGGCTACGGATCAGGCCAAGCGTTTCGCCCAGATTATCCATAGCCAGCCAGCACTGAAAGGGCTCCGCGTTGGGTTGTTTGTGGGCGGTGATGGTCACGGTAGCAAGGTCATGGGGCCGGAACAGGTGATTACAGATAAGGACACTCTGCGGGCAAACCCGCCAGATGTACTGCTCACCAACTATAAAATGCTCGATTATTTGTTGATGCGACCGCAAGACCAAAAGCTGTGGGCACACAACGGGCCGAATACCCTGCGTTATCTGGTGGTAGACGAACTGCATACCTTCGATGGCGCTCAGGGTACGGATTTGTCGCTGTTGATTCGGCGCTTGCGTGCCAGATTTGATATGGCAGCGGAGCAGCTGATTTGTGTGGGTACGTCGGCCACTCTGGGCGGTGATGACAGCATTCGAGGTTTGCTCGAGTATGCCTCGGATATTTTCTCCAGTGTCTTTCGTACCAACTCGGTCATTCTCGAGCATCGTAAAAGCGATTCAGACTTTTTGGATAATATGGCCTATTTGGGCCTGAACCCGGAGATTGGTCCGGAAGAGTTGAGTGCTGCTTTGAGTAAGAGTTTGCAGGAGTATTTACAGGCAGCTTACGAGTTATATTTCAGCAAGGCACCAGTTGAAAGCCTGGCGGATATGAAGGGCCGCATTGCTCTGGGTAAGGAGCTGAAGCAACACGGCCAACTGGCAAACCTGTTGCGCCAGCTGAATCTGGGCAAAGGCACACCCACGTTCCGTGCACTGGTAGAGCGCTTGGCGGCACAAATCCCTAAGCGGTTTCAACGGCAACCCGAGCAGGTACCGATTGCTTTATTGGCCTTGATGTCTCACGCCCGAGCGGAGAACACGCAGCCGTTTGTGCAGCTGCGACTGCAGTTGTGGTCTCGCGAGCTACGGCGGATTGTTGGAACGCTTCGTGAGCCCAAAGCTGGAGGGGTGGCCGATCAAGGTTTTGAAGGGGATTTCGGTGCCTCATACCAATCGCCCTTGCTCTCATTTGGCGATGACCAACCGCCGAAGGATCAAAAGCAAATTCGTTTACCCTTGGTGCAGTGTCGTGAGTGTCACGGTACCGCTTGGCTGACACGGATGGAGAGGGGGCACCCCACAGATCAAGTTATAGAAGCCGACCTGTCGCAGATTTACCCGGCGTTTTTTGGCAATCACGAAGAGACGACACTGCTGTTGCCTTGGCAGGAAGCGCAAGCTGAGTCTGTGGGCGGCCTAATGCTTGAGCACTTCAGGGTTTGCCGAGACTGTGGCAAAACGGCTGCGGTGGATTACAGCGGCGATTGCAAAGGCTGCCAAGCGGGCAATGACGCACTGGTGCGGGTCAGCAAGCCGCACCTGCTTAAAGAAGTGCGCCAGGGCAATGTGAATCGAGTGGTGCATGAACACAACTGCCCGTATTGTTCGGCCAAGTCTGCGCTGGTGGTGTTCGGTGCTCGAGCGGCGAGTTTGAGTGCAGTGGCTATTCATCAGTTGTTCAGCAGCCGGGACAACGATGACCGCAAGCTGCTGGCCTTCAGTGACTCTGTGCAGGATGCCACCCACCGCGCCGGTTTCTTCGCAGCCCGTACTTGGCAAAATAACGTTCGCATGGCGTTGACTCAATTACTGGAAGGTCAGCCTGAGCCGGTGCCGCTACTTAAGCTGCCCGAACTGTTTGAAGCCTGGTGGCTGAATCACGATGGACAGCAGGGCCGGTTGCCACTGACGTCCTACTTGCGGGAGTTCATGCCACCGGATAAGCGTTACCAGGGTGCTTTTGAGTATTTTGAGCAGTCTGGGGAGGTCAAAGAGCCCAAGCCGTTACTCAAGCTGATTCGCGAACGCATGTTGTGGCAGCTGCTGGAAGACCTTGCTTGGCGCTCACAGGTAGGGCGTTCACTAAACCGGCTGGGAATTGCAGCGTTGGGCTGGCCCATGCAGGTGGTAAACAGCGCAGCTACGGCTTGGTCCCAAACGGTGGATAACACCCTGGGTTACCGTATCGATGAAGAAACAGCCCAGAGGTTTATGACAGGGCTTGTGCAGCACCTTGTGTATATGGGTGCAGTTGGCCTGGACAGCTTGCAATACTATCGCGAAAAATCCGGCAAAGCCTATCTATTGAAATTTTTGAATTATGCCCCGCCACTCGGCCCGGCCTCTGCCAGACCCAAGTACCCAGCGATGGGTAAAGGTGAAGGGTATGAGCCGTTGGTTCATACCAACACTTCGCAGTCTTGGTATGAACGTTGGCTGGCGTGCCTGAACCCCAATGCCATGGTGGATCGAAAGCAGCTTGAGCATGTGCTTGTAGCGGCGCTGGATTCGCTGTGTGTTTCAGGTCTGCTGAAGCAGGAGATAAGTGAGCGTGGGATAACGCTATGGGTGCTGAACCCGGAGCAGATCACCATTACCGTAGATGTTCAGGCGGTGGAATGCCCTGGGTATCGGCCCATGCATGTACCAGCCAACGAGGCGGATTACTGGCGTGGCATTCCTTTGCTGAACGCAGCTCACCCCAACTTAGTGTATGAGCACTCTGCTCCCGTACGGGACTCGTTGTATCGCACGCTTTACCGCCAAGGCGAGATTCATCGAGTAATTGCTCATGAGCACACGGGGCTGCTGGCTTCGAGCGATCGTATTCGCGTAGAGAACAGTTTTATCAATGGTGAGAAACCCTGGGAATACAATCTGCTCTCAGCCACGCCCACGCTTGAAATGGGTATTGATATTGGTGACCTGTCCAGTGTGTTGCTGTGTTCTGTGCCCCCTGCTCAGGCCAACTACCTGCAACGGGTAGGGCGAGGAGGGCGTCGGGATGGCAACTCTTTTGTGCTTACCGTAGCCAATGGTCGCCCCCATGATTTGGTGTTCTATGCGGACCCGAGCCGCATGCTGGATACACCGGTCGAGCCACCGGCGGTGTTTCTCAAGGCGCGCCATGTGTTACGGCGGCAGTTATTGGCTTATGCCATGGACTGCTGGACACGCAAGGCAAAAGGCGACAACCAAGTACCTTCTAACATGCAGCCGGTTTTGGATGCCGTTGAGAAAACGCAGGAAGACCGTTTCCCTTATACGCTTTTGAATTTTCTTAAACACGACATGCAGGAAATATGGGACGGTTTTGCCAGTCACGTTGCTAAAGAGTTGAGTGAAGATGACCTGGAACTGCTGCGCCAGTACTTGTTTGGCGGGCCGCAGCATAAGGATGACCATTTACGATTGTATGTGCTCGGTAGGTTGAGGCGTGTAGCGGATGATCGCAAGCAAATGGCGGGGACGATTAAAGAGCTAGAGAAACAGCTGAATCATCTGCGCAAGCAGCCTCTGGATGAGCACACTCAAGACGAGATAACGGAGTTAGAGCGGGAGATAGGCGGCTATCGCGGCATGCGTATTCGTTTGAACAAGCGCGAAACTCTGAACTTCTTCACCGACGAAGGCTTGCTGCCGAATTACGCTTTCCCAGAAGAGGGGGCAACGCTGCACTCGGTAATTTTCCGCTCTGAGAAAACGGCTGGTGGTGGAGATGGCGCCGAGCGTGAATTTATCAAGCGGGAGTACGAGTACCAGCGTCCCGCACAGGCTGCCTTGACAGAGTTGGCACCGGAATCCGTGTTCTATGCGGGTAATCGCAAGGTAAAAATCTCACGGGTAGAAACGGCCAAGGGGCGCAACATTCAGGACTGGCGTTTTTGCCCCCGCTGTCATTATTCAGCTGCAGCGGATGATCCCGGCTCGGGCTTCAGTGACAAAACCTGTCCGAGGTGCCACACCAATCAATGGGGGGATGAAAGCGCGCGCACCAAGATGTTGAAAATGACTCAGGTGTATGCTTTCACCAATGCTAAAGATGCCCAGCTGGATGACCGTTCCGATGATCGGGAACCGGTATTTTTTAACAAGCAGATGCTGATTGATTTCAAACCCTCTGATATCGACATCACCTGGGTTCTGGATGACAAAGACCGGCCCTTCGGTTTTGAGTTTATCCGCGCCGCTAGCTTCCTGGAGGTGAACTTTGGCCGCCGCGAAGGGGAGGAAATGTACTTTGATGTGGCGGGTGAGCACATACAGCGGGCGGGCTTCCCCATTTGTAAGGAATGTGGTTCGGTACAAACCCGTGCAGCCGCTTCTGGGAAGGCCGAGGCCAGCCATATGAAAACATGTGGTTATTCTCGGGGGCCAAAAAAACTTGCCAATGGTAAGGAAGATATTGGCATCGAGAACTGCCTGTATCTGTACCGACAGTTCTCATCAGAAGCCCTGCGTATTTTGCTGCCCAGGTTGTCTACAGGCGGCACTGAAGAGCAAGTAAACTCGTTTGTCGCAGCTCTACAGTTAGGCTTGAAGCGCCGTTTTGGTGGCAAGGTGGATCATCTACGGGTGGCCTATCAGAGTGAGCCGGTGGGCGAAACCGATGAGCGCCGACACTTTATTGTGCTCTATGACTCTGTACCCGGCGGCACCGGTTATCTGCATGAGCTTCTAAGCAAGGCCGAGCATATGCAGTCGGTTTTCCGCATGGCTTACGAGGTTATGGAAGGCTGTGATTGTTACGACGGCACCATGGATGGCTGCTACCGATGCTTGCTGGAATATCGCAATGCCTACGGCATGGAAAGCACCAGCAAGGAGCTGGCTCTCGAGATGCTGAAAGATATCGTGGATGCAGGGCATCAGTGGGTTCAGGATAAGCATTCACTTAGCGCTCTGGCGGCAAATCCCTGGATTGATAGTGAGCTGGAGGCGAGATTCCCGGAGGCGCTAGCAGCGTTCTCTGGTCACGAATCGGTTGGCGGCCAGAAGGTTCGGGTGTCTCAGGATGTTATCCGCGGGAAACATGGTTGCCGACTTACCATCGGGGCGATGGCCTATGAAATGGAGCCGCAAGTTGATTTCGGCGCTAGCCAGGGCGTGCAGTTTGCTAGCCGTCCGGATTTTGTACTTTGGCCGGCAAGTAGCGGGTTGAAGCCAGTAGTGATATTTCTGGATGGCTATAAATTCCATGTCAATAAAGGCAGCGAAGACCTGATCAAACGGCAAGCGTTGATGCACGCTGGCTTTGTGGTGTGGTCGTTGAACTGGTACGACGTTAATAAAATGATGAGTGACAAGGCGATGGATGTACCTCTGCCTGCTGGGATGACCTCACCGGAGCAGAATCATTCTGCCATCGCTGGGCTGGCAAAATTGGCGAGCGTTGGGAACACCGCTGAGCATCTGAACAAAACCACTTTTGAACTGTTGATGCACTTTTTGACCACGCAGGATTCTGCCGCGCTGGCTCAGCAGGCTATGTTCTTCGCGATACAGTGCCTGCCTGCTGGTGTGCTGGCGGACCAAGCTATAAAAACAAAGGTGTTGGATCGTCTGGGGGATCTTCCGGCTGCTTTTACTGACCTCACCCCTGACCCGGTGGCGTTGGCAGGTTCAGTTGAACTGCACGACGGCAAGGGTGCAGCAGCTGTGGTTGTGGATTTGATCGCCGGTACGAACTTATTGAAAGCCTTTGACCTGAGCCAAGCCATGGTTTCGGTGTGTTATGACTTGCGCCAGGGCAACGAAGAAGCTGCACGGTACCAGTGGCAGAGGTTCTGGGCCGCGCTAAACCTGTTGCAGTTTTTGCCGGTTATGTATGCCTGGACGCCGGCATCGAAGCATGACGGCACAGCTGCGGGTTTGTTGTGGCCGGACCTGAATTCGAAGCCGCAGGTAAAGGGGGAAGCTAGTGCCGCCCCAAGTTGGTTTGAGCAGCTAGACCCAGAACTGGCGGAAGCGTTAAGCGCTCTGACTATAGATTGGCCTGAAGAGGGCCAAGTCGGTGACGCGGTGATGAACGCTAACGAAGAGATTGTCGGCGAGGCCGAAATTTTATTTAACGAGCGGGGAATCGCGTTCTTGCTCGAAGATGTAGAGGATCAGATGGCCAGCAAGCCCCACTTGGAAGCGGAAGGTTGGCGGGTGTGTACAGCGGTGACTGAACTGGAATCCGCTATCAATGAATCAAATTCAGGAGCCTGAGATGGTCAGCGTTGCGTTTTCTGATAAGTATTTTGGCAGCCTGTTAAAGCTAACGCCCAATGAACAGAGCCAGGCCAACAAGGCGGTTATGCAATTCCAGCAGGACCCTCAGCACGGGGGCTTGCACTATGAAAAGTTGAACGCCTGTAGAGACGCCAAATTGCGCTCTATTCGGGTCAATCAGGATGTGCGGATAATTTTGGCTGCCGCCGAAAAACAAAACCTCTACTTGATGTTGTACGTGGATCATCATGATGACGCCTATGCGTGGGGAGCCAAGCGCAAGGTGGAGATCAACCCCAACACCGGTACTGTGCAGGTGTTTACAGTTGAAGAGAAACAGCTGGAAGGCACGGCAGCCGAGCTTACCGCTCAGCAGCAGCCTGGGTTGTTCGATAGCATTCGTGATCGTCAGTTGCTACAGCTGGGTTTGCCAGAGGATGCATTGACACTGGTACGCGCCATGGAAACCGAGGCGGATCTTGAAAACGCCCGAGACAATGAACAGGTTCCGCCTGATGCCTATGAGGGGTTGTTCATGTTGATGGCGGGCGCCAACTTTGAAGAGGCGTATAACGAGGTTGTTCCCGCTGCATCTAAAGAAGTGGATACGGAAGACTTCAATACCGCACTGGCACGCCCGGAATCCCAGGCTCATTTCGCTGTCGCGGAAAATGAAGAAGCACTGCAGGCAGTGCTTAACCAATCCATCGAGAAATGGCGAGTATTTTTACACCCAGCTCAGCGCAGGCTGGCGAACGGTAAGAAGAACGGCCCAGTGCGCGTGCTGGGCGGTGCCGGAACCGGTAAAACCGTCGTGGCCATGCACCGAGCAAAGTGGCTGTCTGAAAACGTTGCTACGGCCGATCGCAAAGTGCTGTTCACCACATTTACCCGGAACCTGGCGGCTGATATTCAGCAGAACCTGAATAAGATCTGCAGTCAGGATGCACTAGCGCGCGTAGAAGTGATGAACCTAGATGCCTGGGTGATCAGCTTCTTGAAAAAGAAAGGCTACGATTACGGCCTGCTGATGGATAGCCAAGAAGAGCGTCGCCTTTGGGAGCAAGCCTACTCAGAAAAGCCCGCGGGCTCTGATCTGAGTATGGCGTTCTTCCAGGAGGAGTGGGCGCGGGTTATTCAGCCCCAATCTGTTACCAGTGTGGAAGGCTATAAAAAGGCATCCCGCATTGGGCGTGGCACCCGCCTGAACCGCCAACAGCGAGTTGATATCTGGCCGGTATTTGAGCGCTATCGACATTTGCTGGCCAGTAATTACCTGAAAGAGGCAGATGACGCCTACCGTGATGCCCGCAACCTGCTAGAAGCACAGCCTGAACTTCGGCCAAAGCTTTGTTCGGTGATTGTGGACGAAGCTCAGGATATGGGTACTCAGGCGTTTATGTTAATTCGTGCACTGGTGCCCCCCGGGCCTAACGATTTGTTTATTGTGGGCGACGGCCACCAGCGAATCTATGGCAAGAATAAAGTGGTGCTGGGCCAGTGCGGTATTGATATTCGTGGCCGCAGTGCCCGGCTGAAAGTGAACTATCGCACGACCGATGAAACCCGAAAGCTGGCGGTTAGTATCCTTGAAGGGGTAGCTGTTGATGACCTCGACGGTGGCGAGGATAACCAGACGTTTTATCATTCCCTGATGCATGGCCCCGCGCCCGAAGTTTGTGGTTTTAACACCATGGCCGAACAAGCCGATGCGATACTCGCCGCCATCCGTGAAAATAAACTGGCACCAGAAGCCTGCTGCGTGATCGCCCGTACTCGCAAGGAAGTAGGGGAGCTGAAAAGCAGCCTTGAGAGCCGCCAGCAGCTTTGCCATGTGCTCGATGGCCGCAGTGGTAATACGCCTGAAAGCTCGCTGAATCTTGCCACTATGCACAGGGTGAAAGGGCTGGAGTTTGATGCTGTATTTTTGGCATCTGTTAATCAAGGTTTGGTGCCTCTTAGTTTCGTAGTGAACTCAGCCGCTGACCCTGTAACGAAGCGCCAGCGGGAGAATGAAGAACGAGCATTGGTGTATGTGAGCCTGACTAGAGCGCGTAAGCTGGCGTTTGTTTATGGGTATGGGCAGATGAGTGAGTGGTTTTGTGCTGTTACACAACAATCAGAGATTGGGCTGTGAAAAAATTAGCTTTGGTAGGATTTGCTTGATCTCTCTTTGCCTTTCGACATTCTCACTGACCGCGTATGCCGTTCAGCCGACACAGGCACAGTCGGTAGTTCTTGGAGATATGAGCCTAGGCGGTAGCGTAAACCCTGTTCAAAGCCTTGCTGAATGCCTGCAGGTAACCTTTGACGGAGGCGGCAATCGTGTGGCGCTCCCGATTACCAGCGCGGCAGATATCCCCACTGTGCCAGGAAAGCTATTCACCAAGTTTCAGACGAGCTTTTATGCCGATCCGGTGGATGCGGTATTTAAGGCGTTGGGCGTTGACTAGACCACATTCGGTCGTTAATGGATTTTAGAAAGCACGGAAGAGTTTTATGTCTATAAAGTCCATTGTTGAAGAGATGATTCGCGAGAAATGTAAGCTGTATCAAGAGCACCCCGATACGGTAGCCGGACATATTGCTCACGAGCGTGCAGTCACCAATGACTATCGTGGCAGGGTTCTATATGAGCTTTTGCAGAACGCCGTAGATCGGGCGGAAACGACCATTTGGATCGTCGTCGACCCCGATTCACGATCCCTTACAGTGGCAAATGATGGGCAGCCATTTGAAGCGCACCCAAGGAGAGGAGAGCCTCGGTCGGATCTGGCTGCCCTTTGCTCTATCGATACCAGCAACAAGAAACCTGGTGAGTCGATTGGAAATAAGGGAGTCGGTTTTAAATCTGTCTGGGAGTTTTGTAGTGCTGTTTCGATTCGAACGAGAGGAGAGACAGATATTGGAAGCTGGGGGATTCGGTTGCGTCGGCCCTTCACGCCTGGCCATCTGGACCGCTGGGAGGATTCGCATTCTGCTGACCTTATCCTAGATGCACTAGAGACTCCCGGTATAGAGAAGCAATTTCGGAGGTTAGCTCCCTCATTCTATTTCCCCGAGTTTACTTCTAATCCCCTCTGGAAAGAGGAAGGGGCAGTTACAGCGATAGAGCTTGAGGATATTGAACACAAAGATTTTGAAAGGCTCGTGTCGGGCCCTTTGAAGGAATTGAAAGCCGCTTCTCTTGAGTTTGTTTGTGACGTCCGTGCTGACAAAACGCCGTTAAACCTTATTATTAAGTCTGGAAGCGGAAACGTGAGCAAACCGCTCTTCACCGCGTCTGATGCGTGGATCCGTGTTGAGGTTGATACAAGTAATCTTGCCGACGAGCTTACGAATGCAAGGGACAGTCTGGGCTTTGAGCTTAAACGTCTGTCGAAGCTGGTGCTAGGTTTTCAACTGCCAAAAGAAGGGGAAGAATTTGCTGCTGGCAAGTTTCATGGTTACCTGCCAACGGAGGTGGACACAGGGAGCCCGCTTCATATTCAAGGCGATTTTTACCTCTCTGAATCGAGGAAACACATTGATTTCCAGAACAATAGGTATAACGAGCTACTGCTTGAGCTAGCCGTCGATGCCTTGTTCTCTAGTATTATTGAGAATAGCAATGTGGCGCGACTTCCTTATGTTTTCCAGCTGCTTCGAGGTAGCGGCCCATTGGCCAAAGCTATCTCCAAACGCCTGATAGGGAATGGTCAGCTGCTTTCTCAGTTAATTGGTGCTGCTGTTTCTAGCGCAGGCGAACGCCGTAAGAGCTATTTTGATGAGCTTTATCAGTTAATTGCAGCCTATATTCCTCCAAAGGCTGACTATAGTCACAGTAAGACTTATTACCGTGACTCTCTTGACCCTTACCTTGTTTCTTTTGCAAAAGATGACCTAAAAATAGTTCCGACAAGTCTCAACGACGAAGGAACTGAAGAAGATCCGCTCGTGACAAGCGCCTGTTCTTTACCACGCCCCAAAAGAGACGGCTCTATTGCTGGCCTCTTTTGTAGAGGGAGGGCAAGTACCGGTTTGAAAGGGGATCCTATCGATCTCCCCGGCATTGCTGTAACGGAATGGCGATTTCCGGGAGACGCTAAGCTCGCTGAAACTTTAAGGGAAGGCGGCGTCTGGTCGGAATATGAAGCCATTTCTGTCCTCCGCGCGATTGTTCGAGGTCTGCGTTATGAAACTTGTGAAGATCTGAAGCTTCGATTTCTGAGGGCGGCTCGCGACATATACTCCCCACGCAAGGAGGAAGGGTCCTCTGGGCATACTAATTGGCGATTTCTTGCGCGAGACGATGCATTTCCTTCTCAGCGATTGTTGATACCCGTTTTGCCTTCTGGTTCCTGGGCTCAGGTTAGAGAGTCCTTCTTGGCACCTGATCTTTCAGCCTACCTGGACTTGCAGCGAGTGAGTCAAATCGACGATGCGGTTTGCGAGCAGATTCTAGGGTCTGATTACCTGAGAATACTGAGACATTGGGGTGTGTGGGATGTCGTTCCTTTGGTTTCAAGTAAGGATACGGGCGGCAAGTGGCAGGTGCCTATTAAAGACGGCACGTTACTATCTGGAAATAGTGCTTTAAAACTCCTTTCCATATCTTATTCAGTATGGATGAGTAGTGATCTCCAGAGAGATGAGGTCAAAAAAGCATTAAAGGACTTGGCGGACTTGCCTTGGTTAAAGGTAGCATCCGGCTCTCGAGGCCTAGTGTCGCCTTCTATGGCGTATTTTGGATTGGTTCAAGGAGATGTCCTTGGCTTTCCAGTACTAGAATCAGATGCACTCGGTGTTTCGGAGAAGCATTTTTTAGAAAATCTCGGTGTACGCTCTGTTGAGCAAACTGTTGATTTGAAAAAGCTAGTTCGAACCTTAGAAGATATTGCGGTGAACTGCTCGCACGCCCAGAATATTTCTGGAAGTATCAGGTCGGTTTATAGGCAAATAATAAAACAAGTTAATAAATTGCTTATTAACTCAGAGCAGCCGCCAGCGCCTAGTATGTTGAATCGAATTCCTCTGCTGTATGAGGAAAATATATCACGCAAACGCGGTATGGCAGGCCCCGCGGATGCAGTCTGGTATGTATCAGAAGCGCTACGAAATACGAGGGGGAAAATCAGTAGTGCTGCACATTACTGGTGGCTTGCAAATGGTGATCTCGGGACTCTGGCAAGCAGGCTGGATCGCGTCCACTCGCTGTCATTAAGAAGTCCCATATCTACGGCATCTGAGTTTCTTGAAAGCGAAGATATGCGGCACCTTTTGGAGACCGAATACCTGCCTTATTTTCTTGCGCTTGCTTGCTATGGCGATTTACCCGGATTGGTTGAGGTTCAGGAATCAACCATTCAGAAGCGTTGGCAGACATTGGTAGTGCTGCGGGGGGAGCACGCACAACAAGATGAGAGGATAGGTACCAACCAAGTTGAGGTGCAGTCTACATCAACCATGCTTTCCAAGAAGCGAGTGTTATGGGAGCCACTAAGAGCTGATTCTAGTCGTAATCTGGCTCTCTACATTTGGAGCAGAGCAGACCAGTCCGCTCCTGAATTTAAATATCAGTTATGTGATTGGTTCTCAGAAGAGGTCTTCCGTAGACCTCAGTTAGCTCTTCATTTCAAAAAATTGGTTGAATCGTCGATGTCGACAGAAACCGTCGATCTCTCCAGAAATGCGGTTGCCGATGCGAGTGCGTTGATTCGCGACTGGCTCCCCGACCTTAAGCTTGATGCGCTCGTCAGCGAACTTTCTGCAATCACAGGTATTGAGTTCAGCAAAACCAATTGGCGCGATCAAAACTTGTTGAAGGGGCTTCAAGTATCTTTTGATCAAATCACTCATCAATTACCCGATGAATTGAAAGGTTATCTGGGCCCCTTAGATCCAAAGTTCACCAATCAATCGCGATTGCTCGAGTTCGTAGAGCAGCACAAATCGCAGCTTGCAGCGACTGAGAAATTTGGTGATTACGATGACGATGACTGGATTACGTTGCTTCAGGAAGACAGTGTTAGGCTTAGCTATAATTTTGAGCCTTTCCAGTGGGTCTTGGATGCCTTGTCTCTGACTGAGGAGCAGTTCAACAGCTTAAAGGGCCGGTTAAATGGAGAGCTAAGAAAGGCGGAGCGGGAAGCCGAGCGAATGGGTTTGCATATCCCCAGGGGTGCTGTTTCTGATTTGAAGGCTCCGCTGATCAAGTGGTCGCCTCAGATTCCTCGCTCGCCTGGACGGATATTTGAGGCCATGTCAGAGGAAGATCGAATTAAAGACCAGGTGAATAGATCTAAGAGTGGGCGCCTCGCGGAAAAGCTAACTGTGTTCCCTGCAGCAAGGCGTGCAGCAGCCCTAGAAGTAGAAGAACAGCAAGAGCTCTTGGGCCTAGTACGTGGTGAATATGCTCGAATTACGCAAGAATACCCTAGAGCAATCGGTGAACTTTTGAAGTTGCCGGAGGCTCCCTGCACCGAAGCAACGTGGTATGAAGCCCTACACCTCGCCAGTCGCTGGGATGGACTAGGTTACGACTATCTAGATTTTGAGCACAATGATGATGGGTTTCGATTGCTGCTGGTAGAAGTGAAGTCATCTCGCCGCAATGATCCAAGCATCTACCTGTCTGAAAATGAAAGGCTCTGCGTTTTAAAATACACGGGTAGCCAGTTTAAGGCAGCATATCCGAACGCAACTTGGACAATGATATTGCTGACCGCTGAAAAGATGATAGATGTGACGCAGTCTGTCGTTCAAGTAATAGGTGAGCATGCGGGCGCTTACGAGGAAGTTCCATCGGTGATGGCTGCTGACGGCTGGATAATTCGGACCTCAAATCTCTATTAATGGGCGTGTGACTCTGAGCGGTTTTTGTATCCGGGTCTAAGTGTTTCGGTTGTTCAGTGCCTAATTTTTGTACAGGCCGCCGCCTGCTAAAAATAAGTGGATGCAGGCTTTTCTGAATAACTGCCGAAGCTGACTAGCTGTTACATTAGCAGGAGCACTGATTATTCATGCTGCTGAGGAGAGCGAAGTATGTCCATTGAGCGATTTACTGAACAGGAACTGCTGGAAGGACTCGATGCAAAAACCTCACACTCGGATGAGCTTGCAGAACTCCTGTCGCAGGAGCTTACGCCTCTGGAACGACTCAAAGGGTCAGTCAAACGCTATGACAGGCCAACCGATCCCGTTTGGGACGAGTACTTTGAGTCCGGCGAAGGCGCTTCAGACGATTTTATGGAAAATAGAGATCAACCATCACCGGATCCGGACAAAGGATAGGTAATGGCCACTCCCTACATCACAAGTGTCACTGCTCTGTGCCTCATCCATCCGGGGCGTCGGTTCAAGCCGTTTTGGCATCCTGTCGGATCACCGGATAAATGGCACATTGCGGGCCAGAATTACCCGGATACCTCTTCCTTTTTTGGGGGTCAAGAGCTGGTTGATGTGTCCGAAATCCTGGCTAAATGGGACGTTGAGACGCCTTTGTGTATCAGTGCCAGCTACGAGCGAGCCGTTTTCGATTTTCTGCACAACCACATTGAACTGAACAATCAAGTGGTGCCAAACGTGCAGCCGTCGGATATTAATGACGTTGTGGACTTCGGTCGCGTCCTGGGTTGGGTATCAGACTGGGAGAAATCTGGCCGACTGAGGCGAGGGCCTGCCATGCGAGCCTGGCTAGAAACCGAAGACTTTAGGTAAGAACTACAGAAATGAACTTCCAATCAACTACCAGAATTTCTATTGTGGGGTCTTAATAAAATCGGTAACTAATTTATGGCCACTGCCTGGCCGCGTGCAGGACACGCAACACGCGCACCAGATCTCCGGCTAGGTCATAGACCAGGATATAGTTTCGATGCGCAACCAGCTCACGTGTGTCAGTTAAACGACCGGGCCTACCAAGGTTCGGGTGATCGACCAAGCGCGAAGCCTTCTCCGACAACAACTCATCGAGCGTTAAGGCGACGGCGGGATTGTCGGCCTCAATATAATTATAAATATCATCGCGGTCTTTTATCGCCTCTGGCGTCCAGAATAATTCCATTATTTAGATGCTTCAAGCCGACGGCGCGTTGCAGTTCGCCTGGCTGCAAACTTGGTTTCTACCTCGGCGGCGGGAACCAAATTGCCGGTATTGGCTGAATCCAAGCCGACTTGCACTTGGCGACGAAACCAAACGTCATGCGCGGCGGCTTCCTCTTGCTGCCGCACAAAATCACGCATAAAGTCGCGCAGGAGTTGGGCTCCAGTACGGTCGCGGGATTTGGCCGCGATGGAAAACTCTGATTTTAGACCTTCGTCTACTCGGAAGGTGAAGGTTGCTGTTGCTTCATTCATAGCTTATCCCTCGTGTGTTACAAGAAAAGTACATAGTAACACTCAAAGGGCGGCGCTTAAAGCTGCTCATGCGGCATTCATCCTTCGCGTTTCCCAGTGGAACGAGTTACCAACTTTATTACCTTGTTACGGACTTCACTATGTAGACGACCGCAGAAAGTACTAAATTTCTGGTACTACCAATCAACAGCTTGGGTTAGTAATTCCACGCAAAGTACTAAAGAAACTTAATGTGAATTCGAGTATACGGGATCTGTTTGAGTTTCCACGCAAAGTACTGAATTCGTCGTATAGATTCTGAAATAAGCGGCGATGGCTTTTGGATGCAAACTTCACTCAGTTAACTAATATTTGGAAGGGCTTGGCGCAAAGGATTCGCTGGCTGAGCGAGGGTTTTGACCATAAAGCGCGCCATTCACAATCGAATCGCTCAGGGCTGAAACAAACTCAGATTGCTGCTGTCCCCGCGGCTATCATTCCATTTTTCGATAACATCCAGATCACCATAAAGGCTCCGCCCATACTACGTTTCTGACTTAGGGAAGCACTTAAGAATTAGCTTCTGAAAGTGCGTTATAGGTTCAGCTAAGACTTAGATGACGAATTGGCGCAAAAGGGACAACCGAAGGGGGTAATAACGCCTAAACTCATATGGAATGATTTTTGAGATGAAAAGCGAATCGACGAAAAGTCAGGCGGTGATCGGACCTAATCTAGAATTGGCAAAAATGCTAAAAACAGTATTTTCCGGCCTGATGTGTTCTCATCGGCTATTTATTGTCGGAGCATTATCCAAATATGATTAAGTCATCGCACACGCCGTCGGAAACGGTCTTGCTTAACAGCCTAAGCCGTGTATTTGGAATGCGCTTGGGTGAAGACCAGACGACGCCAGGCGCAGTGCTAGTAAGTGACTTGGCCCGTCTATTCAGCATGCACAGCATAGACGCTGAGGCTGTCTTAGAAAGGCATGACCAACCTTGGGCCCATGTCTACCTAATTCAGCACGGGGTGGTGCGGATGTTCCGCCAAACCGTGAGCGGCAAGGTGGCCATTCATCACTTTTTTTCGGAAGGTGATATTATTTGGCCGGTATTCGGACGCAGCCGCACAATGCGCAATACGCTATGCCTGAAAAGCAGCACGCGGGTTACGGCATGGGTGGCAGATTTCGCTGCATTTCGTTCAGCGATACAAAGTCACGGCGCGGTACAATGGCCGAAATTTGCTTTAGCGTTGACAGAAGAACTGGCCGAGTTGGCCAGCATGCGCGAGTTCCGCAAACACACTATGCCTGCCAACGAACGCTATGCGTTGATGCAGGAAGAATACCCTGAACTGACGAAGCGAGTGCCAGACAACCAATTAGCGGCCTGGTTCGGTGTTATGCCCGCTACTTTTTCGCGCTTGAAAAGAGCAGCGTCTAACCGCCAAAAAAACGGCTGACGCCGACCATCACAACTGATTCAGAAAGCCCAAACCATTACCATCAACAGCGCCCATGCCAAAAACGACGCTGCCATTATTGTGTAGGTTGCCGACATAGCCTCCACGTCGGTATCTGGGCGATGGCTTAAAGCTCGCAAGCCTTGATAAATTAGTGTGGATGATAGCCCCATCGCGATAAGCACAGCTACGACGCTAAAGACTAGGGAAGGGGCTAGCAGCGCCAGCGACGACAGCCACAGCGGCACCGGAGCAATCGCAGCTAACAAATAGGCGTCTTCGTAACTGATAGCCAGATCCTTACCCGCAACAACCGAGTGAATCAGCCAACCCATCACAAAAAACGTCAGCAGCTCGGCCAGAAACAGAATAGTGGTAATAAAGCGCCATTCTTTGCTGGCGAAACCAGCCATAAAGTGCTCGCCGTAATGCGTGCCGGCGTAATACAACAGAATCGGTGGCAATAAAGACAGGGGTAAAACAAGGGCCCAGGCAATCAGCGGAATGGATAGCTGACGGCGCTGCAATTCGGGCCAGGCGCCGTCACTACGAAAGGGTAATTGCAAAAACATGGTCAGCTTCATGACGTTTCTCCGGATTCGAACATCATATATATGATGTATCTGATATAAATTTAGATCCCAAAACCAGCTTTCAGCAAGAAGTCGGAATGACCTAGATCAAGTCGCTTATCTGTAAAGCCATTTCAATTCAGTTCCTAGGCCGTCCGCGCGGCAGCTCAGCAAGACGCCGGCGAAAGCGACAGTTCTGGGGCCACGCTCTGCATGGCAGTCGTCGAGTGAAAAACCAGTCGGCGGAGGCTTACTCGAACCCACGTCCTTCACCCGTTTCTTCGTGGGTGACGCCGTCCCGAATGTGGTAAATACGCTTGAACGTAGGAATGATTTTTTCGTCGTGGGTGACAACGATGATGGCCGTTTGGAACTTGCGTGCCATTTCATTGAGGATCTTGATGACAGCCATGGCGCGCGGACTGTCAAGGGCGGCAGTTGGTTCGTCGGCCAGTATTACCGGCGGCTGGTTGACCAGCCCGCGTGCGATGGCTACCCGCTGTTGTTCGCCACCCGAAAGCTTCGATGGCATGGCGCGGGCTCGATGTTGCACGTCCAGCGCTGTGAGTAATTCAAGCGCCTTCGCACGCGCCTGGCCATTGGGTACACCTCTCAACATCGGCAGCAATGCCACGTTGTCAGTAACATCCAGAAACGGAATCAAATACGGTGCTTGAAACACATAACCGATTTTGTCGCGGCGCAGAGCACGCAAATCCTTAACTTTCCAGCCATCGTCAAAAATGACCTGATCACCCAGAGTCATGCGTCCCGCCGTCGGGCTGATGACCGCACCCAGACATTTCAGCAAGGTACTCTTGCCGGAGCCGGAAGGCCCAATAAGGCCGACAACTTCTCCCGGAGCAACATGCATGTCCACATGCTTTAACGCATCAACGGCGGTATCGCCCTTGCCATAACGCTTGCTCAACCCTTCAATACGGATGCCTTTTTCGCTCATTTTGTCACCCAATCGCTTCGGCCGGATCAACCTTCAATGCTGCATAAATGGCGATAACGCTCGACAATACGCAGATCAACACAAC
>Ga0209414_1000213_pt1 | contig 27120 bp, 30 predicted proteins | sample LakVidmifraction_4_FD_181154 | JGI IMG/M metagenome (GOLD analysis project Ga0209414, IMG submission 181154) | Hypersaline microbial communities from Lake Vida, Antarctica - Brine Hole Two &gt;0.2 micron (SPAdes) (version 2) | ecosystem: Environmental > Aquatic > Non-marine Saline and Alkaline >...
AATCATTTAAAAAGGAGATTGAAATGATTATATTTGCAATTATATTTGGTATATTAGCAGCATCATTTGTAGAATACATATTACATCGCATTTATTTACATCAACCGAAACATGATCATTTATTAAAACATCATAAAGAATACTTAGGGGATTCTTTTACAAGAGGTGTAACCTTTACTGATGTTGCCTCAAGTCCTGGTTATATTTTATCAAATATTTTAATCTATAGTATCATTATAGCATTAATATATCTATTTAATCCTATTTTTGCACTATTATCTTTGGTCAGTGCTGTAATTTATACCCTTTGGGTAGAAGCTGTCCACTATGAATACCACAGTATAAAGAAAAAATGGTTTAAGAAATCAAGAATCTTCAAAGGTCTTAAAAAACATCACTATAAGCATCATCAACTTTTTAATAAAAACTTCAATATTGGCTCGAGAATATGGGATGTTTTACTGAAGACCTTAAAATAAGAATACACAAAAATAATGATAATAAATATTTTTTAAAAAAATGATATTCTCTGATTTTTTTTAAACTTGTAAAAACTGTTTATCATATATTTACACTTGAAATCTTCATTCTAATTTTAAGGCGTACGTCAATAGAACGGGGGATAAAATGTATAGAAAAGCAATTCAAAAGCTTGGAATCATTCTAAACCATGTTTTACAATTGAGTATCATTATTGGTTTGATATATATTCAATCTTTAACACAATCAAGGGCCTTTGTGATAGAATATATTTATCAAATAAGCTTAGATTTTGAAACATATTTTCTATCTAGTTTTGGTATAATAGTTCAAAGTGTTTTCATTATAGTATTAACTGCTAGTGCTATTTACTATTTGTTTCGTTTAATAAAGGATCAAGAAGTGCTTCTTAAAAAAATTGAAACAGGTTTGTTAATTGCTATAAACATTTTTGGATTATTAGTGATGCACTTAGAGTTCTTCAAGAATCTATTAAACTATAGATACTTGATTATTGGGTTTTATCTAGTTTTTATCATACAGTCTATGAATATTAAATTATTAAACAATCCCAAGAGAAAAAATGAGAAAAAATGAGAAATCAAATTTTTACTAAAAAGATTTAGAAAAAGCATTGAATCATCAACGTAAATCATAACTAAAATACTTTGAAAAATTAAATCAATCGATATCAGAAAAATTTAAATCACTTAAATAAAAAGGAAGGTATTTTATGATGTATTTAATGAATATTTCTAATAGCTTATATGACTTAGAGAAATTTGGTGGAAAGTGGCATCACTTTGAAGATTTTTTAAAGAAACATCAGTTAGATGGCATTGAACTAATTTTGTATGAGGATCAATATCTTGATGAAATAAATTCAAATCACTTAAAAGGATTACATCTAAGGTACTTTCCAACGTGGTTAGAGTTTTACAATAATGATCAAGAAGCATTAAATGAGATTTATGAGGATTCAAAAGCAATTGAAGCTTATTATGGCGGTTTAGATCCTGAAATTCTAGTAGACACATTTAAAAAAGAGTATGAAAATGCAAAGAAATTAAATGTTGAATACATGGTTTTTCATGTAGGGCATGTTACAAATGAAGACGCCTTTACTTTTAATTTTGATTATAGTGATACAGATGTTTTAGATGCAACAGTAGAGCTTGTCAATAAGGCCTTTGATCATAGGAGTGATATATATTTACTCTTTGAAAACTTGTGGTGGCCTGGCATGAACTTGTTAGATCAAGGAAAAACTAAAAAGTTTCTTGATGCAATTGAATATGAGAAGAAAGGTATTATCCTTGATCTATCTCATTTAATGATAACAAATCCAAATTTAAAGACACCAAAAGAAGCAACGAAGTATATCCTTGAGATAATTAATAATCTTGGTGCGTTAAAAGAATATATTAAAGGAATTCATTTAAATATGTCTTTGTCTGGAGACTATTTAAAGAAGGATCATCAAAAGACTTATGAAAAAATAAAAAAAATGCCAAGTGGTTTTGAGAAATATCAAAAAATAATAAAGCATATTAAAAAGATAGATCAACATCTACCCTATGATGATGAGAGTATTCACGAGATTATTGATTTGATAAAGCCTGAGTATATTGTATATGAGTTTTCTGCAAATAAATATGGTCTAATTGACAGGTATATCCATCAACAAAACGAAATATTGAATCGGTTATAATCTATTGAATAAAGAAAAAATAAGTTATATAAAAAAAGTCAACTGTTAAAACTGACTAGTTAAAATGAGCTGAGACGTAAAAGAAGCTAACAAGTTAAACTAAGCATTTCAGAACTTGGTATTGATCAAAAGAATAAATTAGTAGTTTATACTTTTGTGTTAAATGCTTGGGGAGAAGCTGAAGGCATGTTATTAACCTTGAAAATGGCTGACTATGAAAATGCTCGAAATTATGATACTTCTTTCTATGAATGGGTGGGTAATGATGAAGTTTCAGTTTAAAAATAAATTTATAACTAAAATTTTTCTATTAATATTCATTGGGTTTATTTATTTTTTTGTTCCCAGTGTTAATAGAACTGTTAATAGAGTAGTGTTTATTCTCAGTTCAGTTAATGTTGAATTGGCTAAAGAATATATATTATCCTTTGGTATATGGGCACCAATTGTATCTTTTATGTTGATGATCTTTCAGTCCGTTGCTGCGCCATTACCAGCTTTTGTTTTAACGTTTGCAAATGCTGGAATCTTTGGATGGGTTAATGGCGCGATCTTATCTTGGTCAAGTGCAATGGTTGGCGCTGCAATTTGTTTTTATATCTCTAGATATTTTGGGAGAGGAGTTGTTGAAAAGCTTACGAGTAAAACAGCATTAGATTTAGTTGATGGATTTTTCGCAAAATATGGTAAATATACTATTTTAATTATTAGACTATTACCATTTGTTTCATTTGATCTAGTTAGTTATGCTGCCGGATTAACTGGTATGAGTTTTTGGTCATTTTTTTGGGCGACTGCTATAGGGCAGTTGCCGGCAACAATAGTTTATTCTTATGTTGGCGGTATGCTCGTTGGTGGTACCAAACTCATGATATTTGGTCTATTGATTTTATTTGCTTTGAGTATACTTATATTTATGACTAAAAAAATAGTGGATGAAACAAATGCTTCTAAATAAAAAGTTCTATAATTTATAAAGTTAGTTTTGTTTGATTAATTATTAAAGAGATAATTCTACCTTTGGAGGGATTGCATTGTATCAGATCATATTCTCGGAGAATCAAAAGTCTAGTATGTAAGAAGTTTTTTAGATTTCTACTGTAATTATAAATCCCACTGTATGAATATTCTCCTAACTTTTGATCTTCCTCATGGTTACTTCTTTATTTTGAATGATTTCTTTGGATGCGTCATTAAATATCGAAAAGATCGTTGTTTTTTTATGAATAAATCAACCTTTTAATAAACTTCCCTACTAGTACTGAATTAATGGTTCTATTTTTTTTCTTTAGTAAAGAGTCGAGATAAGTTGATTTGAATATCTTACTGATTTATCATATGGATAAATTAAGAATAGTGAGAATAGTAAGAATATTTAGATTTATATGAAAAATAAGGAGGCCATATTATGGAATTAATTCCTATTGGAAAAGTAAATAGTGTTTATAAAGAAAAAAAAGATGCACCGAGGCAAGGAAAATTATCAAAAAATAGTTCAACATTAGAAATTTTCAAAGACTATAGAGGTGGTATTAAAGAATTGAAAAATTTAACACATATTATTGTGCTCTACTGGGGTGACCAATCTGATAGGAAAGTAATACGAAGTAAAACGCCTTTTTCAGAGACTGAGATAGGTGTCTTTGCAACGAGGTCTCCAAATCGGCCCAATCCCATTGCATTTTGTGTGTGTGAAGTCTTAGAAGTGACAGATCGTACAATTAAAGTCAATAACTTAGATGCCTTAGATGGTAGTTCTATTTTAGATATTAAAGTCTACGTCCCAGAATTAGATAGTTATCCAGACGCTAAATCTCGAGTTTGAAAAACTGAATTAGCTTAAAATATTAGATGGTGTATTTTGTTGGGATGGCCATGTTGAAAATAAATGAATGGTATTAATACTACGTATAATTATACATTCAACGAATAGCGATCTTAAATTGACATAAACCGGCATAGATGATAAAATATAGGTGTTATTTCAGGCAATGCTACTTAATAAAAAAGGAGGGTTATATGAAGGAAATGTATAAAAAACAGCTTATAAAGGATTTAAAAGCTCTTATTAATATACCAAGTGTGTTAGACGAATCCAAGAGTAATTATCCCTTTGGTGACGGTATTAATGAAGCTTTAAAAGAAATGTTAGAGATTAGTGAAAGGTTAGGTTTTCGAACATTTTATAATGAATATTATGGATACGCAGAGATAGGCAGTGGTGACGAATTAATTGGTGTTTTAGGACATCTCGATGTTGTGCCTGCTGGAGATTTAGATAAATGGGATACAGATCCATTTGAAGCAGTGTTAAAGGATGGTAAACTTTATGGCCGTGGTACTCAGGATGATAAAGGCCCTATGTTGGCAGCAATGTATGGGGTAAAAGCTTTAATGGATGAAGATGTTCAGCTAAATAAAAGAGTGCGTTTTATTTTTGGACTAGACGAAGAGAGTTTGTGGCGAAGTATTCATAAGTACTTAGAAAAGGAAGAAAAACCGGATTATGGTTTTACGCCTGATTCAGTTTTCCCTATGATTAATGCTGAGAAAGGCTTATTACAAGCAAAATTAATTCTAAATGAAAAATCCCCATTAACTATAGTCGCTGGAAATGCATTTAATGCTGTACCTGATAAATCGGTTTATACTGGTGAAAAGAAAGACGCTTTTAAAGAAGCCCTTGATGCATTAGATTATGATTATAAAGTGACGGATGAAGGTATAGAAGTTATTGGTGTTGGATCCCATGGGTCAAAACCTGAAGAAGGTACAAATGCTATTATGCAACTAATGGAAGCATTGGGAGTTGTTGGCTATGAATCAAAGGGTATTTCTTTGATTAATGAGGTCTTTAATAAAAAGCTAAAAGGGGAAGGTTTTATAAATCATTGTTCTGATGAAGTGTCTGGAGATTTAACCGTAAATTTAGGAAAAGTTGTAATGGATGATTCTCAGCAAATGATTGGTTTAGATATTAGAATACCAGTAACATTTGATAAAGATACTGTTGTAAACAAACTCAAAGAAAAGATAAGTGACTATGATTTCGATTATCATGAGTATGATTATTTAGAATCCATTTATATACCGGAGGATAACTTCATGATCAAAAAATTAAAAAAAGTGTTTGAAGAAGAAACAGGTTTAGATTCAAAACCTTTATCCTCAGGTGGCGCAACTTATGCCAGGGCAATTGAAAATTGTTTAGCCTATGGTGCATTGTTCCCTGGAGATGAAAAGGTAGAACATAAAGCTAATGAATATATAAAAGCAGAAAACTTATATAAATGTGTAGACATTTATTCTAAGACAATAGAAGCATTGCTTAAGTAGGGAGTGTATAAGATGAAAAATTTTTCAATGCCAACGGCATATACAATTTTAATTGGAATTATAATCGCAGTTGCATTATTAACGTATATCATACCTGCTGGTGAGTATGAAATGGTTGAAGATGCCAATACAGGAAGAATGGTACCTGTTGCAGGTACATATCAAGAAGTAGAATCAACACCTCAAGGCGTAAAAGACGTTATAGTATCACCTATTAAAGGTTTTAAAGATGCCATTGGTGTGGCTCTGTTCGTTATAATTATTGGTGGTTTCTTAGGTGTTGTTATGAAGACAGGCGCTATTGATGCAGCCATTGCTAGCGTAACTACTGCACTTAAAGGTAAAGAACGCTTAATGATCCCAGTATTAATGGTCTTGTTTGGTCTTGGTGGAACCTCTTATGGTATGGCGGAAGAAACAATTGCATTTTATCCCTTGTTAATACCAGTATTTATGGCGGCGGGCTATGATACCATTACCGCTGTCGCAGTAATTTTATTAGGCGCGGGTACTGGTGTGATGGCTTCTACAGTTAACCCTTTTGCAACAGGGATTGCATCGGGCTTTGCAGATATCAGTTTAGGTAATGGTATAGGTTTAAGATTCATTATGTTAGTGATTGCTGAGATGATCGCTATTCATTATGTAATGAAATATGCAAAAAAAGTCAAGGAAGATCCTTCAAAATCACTAACCTATGATACTTATGAAAAAGATAAGAAACATTTTTTAAACACAGATACTGATGAGTTTCCAGAGTTTACAACTAAAAGAAAAATTGTTATTGCATTATTTGCATTAACCTTTGGTATCATGATCTTTGGTGTCATACCCTTTGAAGATATCGGGATAAATTTTGTGCCAACACTCTTTTGGTGGTTTGAAGAGCTTGCCACATTATTCTTAGTCGCTTCTATTATTATAGGTTTAGTTGGTGGTTTAAATGAGAAAGAATTAGCTGGGGCCTTCGTTGATGGGTCAAGAGACCTATTAGGTGTCGCATTAATTGTTGGTCTTTCTCGAGGGATAACCATTATTATGAATGGTGGAAATATTACGGCAACGGTTTTAAATTTTGGAGAGAATACACTTGGGCAACTAAGCAAATCTGTTTTTGCTGTTGTGACGTATATATTCTATATTCCGATGGCATTCTTAATTCCATCTACTTCTGGTTTGGCTACATTGTCTATGCCAATTATGGCGCCATTAGGAGACTTTGTAGGCGTTGGTAGAAGTATTGTTGTTACGGCTTATCAATCAGCTTCAGGCATAGTTAATCTAATCACACCGACAAGTGCTGTTGTGATGGGTGGATTAGCTATTGGTAGAGTACCATACAACAAATGGTTAAAATTTGTTGGTAAACTTCTATTAATTTTATTTGTTTTTACTGTAGTTTTATTAATTGCAGGTATAGCATTGTAAATAATTAAATAAAGAAAAATAAAAGTAGGCAGATTAAGAAATTTTAGAAGGTCTACTTTTTTCAGTATGAAAAATGCACTTGCAAGAAAGGTTTAATTTGCTATGAGTTGATTAATGCACAAATATTTTGTATAATAGATCTAAAGTTAGAGTATATTTTAGAGAGGAGTTTAGATGAAAAAAGTAGAGATTTATACATGGAGTTTTTGTCCATTTTGTGTTGAAGCAAAGAATATCTTAAGAGAAAAGGACATTTCATTTGAAGAGATAATAATTGATGGCAATACTAAAACCTTAAAAAGACTTAAAAAGAAAACGGCTTGTGCTACAGTACCACAAATTTTTGTTGATGATGTATTTGTTGGTGGGTGCGATGACTTAAAGGCATTAATTAAAGAGTCAAATTTTAATAAGACATTTAAATAGTATTTTTATGTTTTTGAATTTTCATATGGGGTATCAATACAAAAATAAATGTACTATAAAAAGGATCTTAATTTTGATCAGACTCAACTATTAATAAATATTTAAAATTAATACTTGAATAAAATAAAAGGGGGTAATTTGTGGAAATTTTAATAGCTATTGGTGCCATTATTATAATAATAGCTGTAATTAAGTCAATGTTTAAACTAGCTTTAATGGTTGGCGGTATATTTCTTATTTATTATTTAATAACTAATATTATGGCTTAGAAATAACTGAAAAAGCCTTAATAACGTTATGAAATCTAATTTTTAAGGCTTTAATAAATTTCTAAAATCGAATTAGATTAAGGTATGTTGAAAATACAAAAAATATTGAAATCAAAAAAATCGAATAAATTATTATTGGGTGCTAATCAATTGATGGGCACTTTTTTTAATTAATACACTTTTGGTTTTATATAAATGAAAGACAATACAATTATTTAGTATTGTTCATTTACTTTTCAATAATTATACTATAAGTAGATTAAAAGAGAGGAGGCAATTTGGTTAAAACGATAATATTTGACATGGATGGTGTTCTAATTAACTCAGAACCCATCTCGAGAAAAGTAGAAAAGAAACTATATGATCGATACAATATTCCCTATAATGAATCTTTGGTTCAAAGTCTAGTGGGTAAAAGAATCGAAAATTACTGGGAAAGTGTATTTGACTATTATGATGTTAAACCCGTTGCCATTAAAAGGATAGCAAAAGAACATGAATCAATGTACTTAGCGTTAAAAGAAGAAGTCAAACTCATGGATCATGTTGAAAGTTTTTTAGCAAGATTCAAATCTTCTGGATATAAAGTCTATATTGCGTCTTCATCACATGTGAAAATCATTGAAGAAATGATTAAAAATTTTGGTATCGAAAAGTATATTGACGGTTATGTTGGTGGCAATCTTGTAAAAAGAAGCAAACCAAATCCAGACATCTTTGAAAAAGCACTAGACATGAGTCAATCAAAAGCAAATGAATGTCTTGTTTTTGAAGATTCCACTAATGGTATTAAAGCAGCTAAAGCTGCAGGAATAAAGTGTATTGGGTATAATAATAAAAATCAACAGAATCAAGACCACTCAGAGGCATTACTTACAATCACTGAATTTACAGATGAAAATTATGAAAAAATTAGGAGGTTATATTTATGAAAAAGTTAGAAATTATATTAGAAAATGAAACGGGATTACATGCTAGACCGGCGAGTATCCTTGTGGAAATAGCGAAAGATTTTGATTCGGATATTAAAATTAAGTTAAATGATCAGACATACGTTGCAAAAAGTATGATGAGCATTTTAAGTATGGGGGCTTCAAAAGGTTCTGAACTAACATTTGTTATAGAAGGGACTGACGAAAAAGAAGCCTGTGAAGCTTTAAAAGAATTATTTAATAGTCATTTTAAAGAAAAATAAATTTTATTCATACAGTTTTTCATCACTGAAGAGGAAGAAAAGTGTACTAATAAATAATTGATAAAAGATCTTAAACAAAATAGTATGGTATTAGAAAAGTGAGGGGAGGCTTAATTGTTAAGCAAAGTATTAACTAAGGAAAGAATAGTAATTAGCCCAGATGTAAACAATTGGAGAGAAGCAATAAAAGTAACGGGCCAATTGTTGTTGGATTATGAAATCGTTTCCAAAGCATATGTAGATGCAATGATTCAATCTGTTGAAGAAAAAGGTCCATATATTGTTATAGCGCCAGGTATTGCAATTGCCCATGCAAGACCAGAAGACGGCGTTTATGATTTAGGCATGAGTCTAGCAATACTTAAAGAACCCATTAAATTTGGTAACAAGGATAATGATCCGGTGAAAATTGTTTTTAGTTTCTCAAGTCCTGATAGTGAAAGACATTTAGAAGTTTTTAGGGGGCTAATGGAGTTATTAATGAGAGATAATTTTGTAGAAGATATTTCAAAAGTGAAAACACCTGAAGAAGCATTGGATTATATTTTTAAAAAATAGGAGGTACTAAGTGAAAATATTAACGGTTTGTGGTAATGGATTAGGTAGCAGCTTAATTTTGAAAATGGCAATAGATAAAGTTTTAAAAGAAGAAAACATTAAAGCGAAAGTGGAAGTAAGCGATTTAGGAAATGCAAAGGGCTTAGTTGCAGATTATATAGTGGCATCACCTGAAATTGCTCAACGGTTGAAAGATCATAAAAGCACAGTTGTTGCAATTAAGAATATGATGGATAAAAACGAAATAAAAGAAAAACTTATCAGTCAGATAAAGTAAATTTTAAAGGAGGAATATATGTCAGTATTAAATTTTATTGTTGATGAAATTCTAAGTCAACCAGCGATGTTAATTGGTATTATTGCTATGGTAGGATTGATCGCGTCTCGAAAAGGTTTTTCAGATGTGTTATCCGGAACATTAAAGAGTATCCTTGGATTTGTTATTTTAGGTGCAGGTGCTGGTGTACTAGTTGGGGCATTAAATAATTTTGGACCGATCTTTGAAGCAGGCTTCAATATTCAAGGTGTTGTACCTAATAATGAGGCAATTGTAGCGATTGCACAAAAAACCTTCGGTCGAGAAACAGCTTTAATTATGGGATTCGGATTTGTAGCAAATATTTTATTTGCTAGATTCACACCTTTGAAGTATATATTTTTAACGGGACATCACACATTCTTTATGGCAGCTCTCTTGTCAGCTGTTTTAGGTACAGCAGGATTCACTGGAATAACTTTAGTTGTAATTGGTTCAACAATTCTAGGAGCTTTAATGGTTATTATGCCAGCAATTGCAGATCCTTTCATGAAGGAAATTACTGGCGGCGATGATATTGCTTTAGGGCATTTTGGAACAATCGGATATGTGGCAGCAGGGTTAACAGGTAGAGCTTTTGGAAATAAAGAAAATTCTACAGAAGATATAAATGTACCAGAAACCTTTGAATTTTTAAAGGACTCATTATTAGCGACAGCAATTACAATGATTATAATATTCCTTATCGTTGGTTTTAAAGCTGGACCTGGTATTGTTAGTGAATATTCTGGTGGACAAGGGATAGTAATCTTCTCTATAATGCAAGGTATTTCCTTTGCAGCTGGTGTAAGTATTATTTTATCAGGTGTTCGAATGATCTTAGGAGAAATTGTTCCAGCATTCCAAGGTATAGCAGAACGAATAGTACCCAATGCTAAACCAGCTCTTGATTGTCCAATTGTATTTCCATACGCACCAACGGCAGTTATTGTTGGATTTTTCTCAAGCTTTTTAGGTGGGGTTGTGGGTATGTTCTTATTAGGTCCTATCGGTTTAACATTAATCATACCAGGATTGGTACCACATTTCTTTACAGGTGCGACTGCAGGTGTATTTGGAAATGCAGTGGGTGGTAAACGCGGTTCAATTATAGGTGCCTTTGTAAATGGATTAATAATTACATTTTTACCGGCCATGTTACTACCAGTATTAGGAGATTTAGGTTTTGCAAATACAACTTTTGGCGATTCAGATTTTGGAGTGGTAGGCATAGTATTAGGTTTTATTGCAAAACTATTTGCATAAATTTATAATATTGTTTAGTCCTACCGATGTAGGACTAAGCTTTCTATAAAAGAAATATTAGTATATAATAATCAATAGAAATGATATAACAATCAGAAGTGGAGTAAAATTATGAAATTTCGTTCTTATAAATTACTGAAAACGATCATCAGAAATGATAAGAATTATCCTGTCAAAGTTTTTGCAGATAAATTCAATGTTAGCGAACGAACAATTCATTATGATGTAGAAGAACTCAATAAAACATTGAAAAATTATAACTGTCAGATACTTCATACTTCAAAGGGATTAGAATTTGATTCAAGGGAAAATTCAGATTTACAAAAAGCTTTAACGCGTTTAAAAAATGATATTCATTATTCAAAAAACTATCGTACTAAAATGATTATACTTGAACTATTAAAGTCAGATGAACCAATGATTATTAATCAATTTATGAGTTTGCTAAATGTTTCTAGAGGAACAATTTTAAAAGATTTTAAAACAGTTGAGGTGGAGCTGACCTTAAAAAATTTAATGCTTATTCGAAAACAAAATTATGGATTTGAAATTTCAGGGAATGAAATAAATTATAGGGATTATATTATTAAGTTGTTAAATGATGATTTTCAATTCGTCGAATTCATTGAGTTTTCTAAAAATGCTAACTATGATCTGTTGTTGATTGAAGAAGAAAAGTTTTTCTGTGATGCTGTATTTAAAGAGATTAATCTTGATAAAATTAAGGAATTAGTGGACTTTATAGAAACTGAAATAGGCTATAAGTTTTCTGATAAGTCTTATTATCATATTTATTTATACTTAGCTATAGCAATGGTTAGAATAAAGAAACGTAAATATTTAACGATTGGCAACGAACTTTATACTAAAGTTAAAAAAACTTCTGAGTATAATGTCTCTCTAAAAGTGTTTCGAATAATTGAAGAATTGTTTGAAGTTAAAATGAGCCATTCGGAAGTAATTAACTTAGCTTTAAAGATTTTATCTGCTGGTGTATCAACGGATTTTACGATTAATAAAGAAAAACTATCAGAAAATAATTTATCTGTCCTTGCCAAACAGATGATAAAAATTGTAGAAAATACCTTAGAGATAAAACTCAAGGATGAAGAATTAGAAAATGGTTTAATATTACACTTAAAAGCTTTAGTGAATCGCTTAAGTTACCATTATGAGAGTAATATTAGAAATCCCTTGTTAAATGAAATCAAAACAAAATATTCAGAAATTTTTAATGCAACGAAACATGCAATGATGATTTTAGAAACAACATATAATTGTGAAGTTAGTGATCATGAAATTTCATATATATCTATGCATTTTGGAGCAGCTTTTGAACGAAGAAAAAGATTGTTTAATAGTCAAATTAAAGCTGTTGTTGTTTGTCCAAGTGGTGTGGGTACATCAAGTTTTTTAATTTCAAAATTAAGTAAAACCTTTAATGATTTAAGTATTATAGCTAAAGTTTCATTAAAGGAATTAAGAGAAGATATTTTGGAATACAAAAATTATGATTTGATTATTACGACGGTAAACTTACCTTATAGCTATAAGAATATTATAAAAATTTCTCCAACATTTACAAGTTTTGAAAAAATTAAACTTACTGAATTAATTGTCAAAATTAAAAGTGCTCAAAAGAGTGAAATTAATCGTAGCTACAGTTTTGAATTGAATGATTTTTTTAATACAATAAAATCTGATTTTATTTTAAAGGGTAAAGAAACCGATTTTAAGAAAAAAATATATTCTTATTTTGGGGAGAAAAGTATATCTGTCAAATTTGATGAAAAATTAGAAGAGACTTCCCAAAGAAAGGGACTACTAGAATTATTAGACGATAGAATTGTTCTTAATCAAGAAATTATTAACTGGAAAGAAGGCATTAAAAGGGCGTCTCAACCATTAATAGATAATGGTAGTATCAAGAAAGGCTATATTCAAGAAATTTATAACTTAGTTGAATCTAAAGGTCCTTATTTTATCATCACACCAGGTGTAGCACTAGTACATTCCAAACCTTCTGAAAATATTCATAAAACGTCAATTGCTTTAATGGTTTCAAAAAAAAAAATATTTTTCAACGAAGAAAAAAGTGTGAATATTATGATTATGCTTGCTTTAAAAGATAAGAAAGAACATCTACTGGCTATGACGGATATATTAACATTGTTTGAAAAGGAAGAAACAGTTCAAAAAATTATTAAAAAAAATTCAGTAGAATCAACTCAGACTTTTCTTTTTAGTTATTTGAAAAATTAAAGATTAAATAATACTTCATTCAATAACCATTGGGTGAAGTTTTTTATTGTGAGTAAAATACTATTTAAATATAAAAAAGAGTATAATAATAGGAAATATAAGAGGTTTTATTGAAAAAAACGGGTCATAAAATTTATGATTAAAATTGCTATTATATGAAATGAATTCAAACTGATAGATGAAGATGGGAGATGTTTAATATACTTCTAGAGGAATGCAAATTGCTTAAATCTAAACAACATGGGATTTAGAAAACCAACTATAAAAAAATAAAACTATTGAGTATACATTATATGATAAAATTAAACTTAAGAGAAAGGGAGGAGATATTTTGGCTAAATTTACAACTTCAATGAAGAAAAAAATAGTAGATATTGCAACTGAAAAATTTGATGCACCTAAAATTGCAAGTAGTAGAAAGAAATTATCCGAATGCAAAGTTGTTTTAATTACATCAGCAGGTGTTCGCTTAAAAAGTCAAAAGCCTTATGATATAAAAAATGGTGATCCAACTTTCAGAGCAATCCCTTTTAATATTGATTTACAGGATTTAACTGTTAATCATGGACACTAAGATCAAAGTGCGGCTGAAGAAGATATCAATTGTGTTTTACCAAATGAAAGGTTAAATTCGTTATATGAAGATGGAGTTATTGGCGGGGTAGCAACAACTCATTATAGTTTCACGGGGTTTATCCCTGATGTGGCACCATTAGTTAAAAAATATGCTCCGTTAATAGCAAAGAAATTAGTTGCTGCTGAGATAGATGTTGCAGTATTTTCACCAGCATGACCGTTATGTCATCGATCCGTTGGATTGATTCAAAGAGAAGCAGAAGCTGCTGGTATAAGAACTGCAGCAATAGCCCATTTATTAAAAGCGGCTAAAAAAGCTAGACCACCACGGATAATGCATGTTGATTTTCCTCTAGGAAGAGCTTATGGACGACCGAACAATGAGAAAATGCAGAAAGATATTTTACTTGATTTAATAGAATTTGCTTTAGAGGGTGGTGCTGAAGAAGTAATGGAATGCTCTTATCACTGGACTGAAACAAAATAGTATGTGCTGTATAGGAAGGATCTTATTTGGATACTTCTTTTTGTTATTGACAAAAAAAGCAATACCTTATATGATATTGAAAACCGTTATCAATAGAATGTGAAATAGGTTAGTCTTATGCTTAATAAGAAGATGGAATTGGAAGAATTAGTAAAAATTCTTGATTTATAAAGTGTTTGAATTAAAAATTCAAGGAGGAGAGATCGTGAGTAAATATAAAGTAATATATTCATCTATGACTGGAAACACAGAAAAAATGGCTAATGCTATAAAAGAAGGGATAGAATCTGAAGGAAGTTTTGTAGATTTTATAGAAGTTAAAAATGCTACTCAAAAAGATATTGATGAAGCATCAGGTGTTGCATTTGGTTGCCCTGCTTTTGGTGTTGAAGTTTTGTCAGATGAGATGGCTGGATACATTAGTACAATTAATATTCAAGAGAAGCCAATTATACTCTTTGGGTCTTATGAATGGGGTAATGGTGAGTGGATGAAAGATTGGGAAGTCGTAATGAAGAAAAGTGGTGCTAATCTTAAGTCGGAGGGATTGATTGTTCATATGACTCCTTCAAAAAAAGACATTGAGAAGTGTCATGCTTTAGCAAAAAAACTACTTTAAAAATTCACATGAGTATTACTTCAAAAGGGATAAAACACTAAATGTTTTATCCCTTTTTGAATACACTAGTAAATAAAGAATAATCTATTGATATGAGTTAAAGAAAATATGGTATCATCCAATAGGTGCTTATGGCAATTATTAAAAATAATAAACTGCCAAATACAATTGCCTTTTTGCCACGCTTCATAATGCTTTTTAAGTGAACTGAAAGACCCATAGCAATCATAGCCATTACTATAAATAAACTACTGCCTTTGGTTAGTAGCGTCAGTAAGGCAATAGGTAATTCCACAAAGGAATTAATTGTACCAGTCATAATAAAAAGCAACACATATAAAGGAAACTGAATTTTTGTTTTTTGATTTTCCTTTTTTTCTTGAAAAAGAATACTTAGAATAATTGAAATTGGTACTAACATAACGACTCTAGCCATTTTCACAAAAGTTCCAATTTCACCTGATACATCACCTCTTGCAAAAGCTGCAGCGATGGCATGGGCAACTCCCTGAAGTGAAAGACCTGACCAAATACCATACTGAATATTGGTTAAGGGAGAAAAACTTGCAATTGCTGTATAAGCAAGGACACCAATAGCGCCTAAGAAACTAATAATTGAGACACTAATAACAGCTTCTTCGTCATCGGCTCCAATTAAAGGACTAATAGTAACGATTGCTGAAGCGCCACAGATACATGAGCCCACCCCAATTAAAGTCGCCAATCGACGATCAATATTGAATATTTTACCTAGAATAATTGCAAGAACCAATACAACAGGGACATATACTAATATTCCAAGTAAAACTGATGTCCCGAGAGATGCTAAAGCGATGAAATTTAGTTTAAATCCTAGTAAGACGATTCCCACTTTTAATAGTTTTTTTAATGAAAAACGTATACCAGGTTCAAAATTTTCTGGAACTTTAAATAAGTTGTTTACGATCATACCTAAGAGGATACCAATTGTCAGCGTTTCAAATGATAAATTCCACTTATTAATTAATAAAGTATCCATTTGAATAGATATAAAGTAAATTATCATAATAAGCATTAATCCTGGCAGTATTTTTTTAATTTTTTTCATATAATCACCCGTTGTTATTTTAACAAAAGTTAAAAGATATTGCTAGAAAAATCTGCTTAGGAAAAAACGGACAAAAACGATAATAGACAATTATTATGGTTTTTTTGTGATACAATTATCAACATGCTAGTTTATGAAAAAAAATCAGTGATGACGTTATTTTCTTTAAAGGAGTTGAAGTAAGATTTTACATCAACCAACTGAAAACAATTTTGGTATGGAAGATATTATTTCCTTTATATCATTTCAGGAAAGATATAAACTGATAGGAGTCAAATGTTTATAAAATAATAATAAGGGTATATTTATTAAGAATACACAATAATTAATATTTATTGAAATAATAGTAATGATAGTTGATTTTTTGAAGGAAGGTTGAGAAATTATGATTGAGTGGTTAGGACAATTTGGTCCAGTAAAGCAAGCTTTAATTGGTACATTGTTTACATGGGGAGTTACAGCCTTAGGTGCATCTTTGGTATTCTTTTTTAAAACAATTAAAAAGAATGTTTTGAATGGAATGTTAGGTTTTGCAGCCGGTGTAATGATTGCTGCTAGTTTTTGGTCTTTACTTGCGCCAGGGATAGAATTAGCGGAACAATTAGGACAAACAGCCTGGTTGACTGCTGCAATTGGTTTTTTAGGTGGAGGAGCTTTTTTATATCTTGTTGATAAATTATTACCCCATTTACACTTAGGATTAGATACTTCCCAAGCAGAAGGTATTAAAACTGAATGGCAGAGAAGCGTTTTATTAGTTTTAGCAATCACATTACATAATATTCCTGAAGGATTAGCTATTGGCGTTGCTTTTGGTGCCGCTGCATCTGGGGATATTTCTTCAGCTAGTTTAGCTGGCGCTGTTGCCTTAGCAATTGGTATTGGATTACAAAACTTTCCAGAGGGTGCTGCTGTATCCATTCCTTTAAGAAGAGAAGGATTTAGCAGATTTAAGGCATTTGTTTATGGTCAAGCGTCTGGAATTGTTGAACCGATTGCCGGTGTACTTGGGGCTTATGCTGTAATAAAATTAAGACCTATATTGCCATATGCACTTTCTTTTGCAGCGGGTGCTATGATTTATGTAGTAATTGAGGAGTTAATACCAGAAGCCCAAAGAGAAGAAGGTGGATCTAAGACAGATATTGCAACGATCGGTTGTATGATAGGTTTCGCTGTTATGATGACTTTAGATGTTGCTTTAGGATAGAATTAAAATATTGTTTATTGATTCTCTTTAAAATTGGATGATTAATTCTCAAATATATGGGGATTAATGATCCAATTTTTTTATGTAAATTATTTGCAATTTAATATCAGAATTGAAAAATACTGAAGTAGCAGATTTGCAATAGAAAAATATATTTCTTTAGTAAAAAAATTTACTATTACTAAATTTTTTGATATAATACAATTAGAAAAGGTTGGTGAATAAAATGGCAACATTAAAAGATATAGCTAAAATTGCAAATGTTTCTATGGCGACTGTATCAAGGGTACTTAATTATGATGATAGTTTATCTGTTGCAGAAGAGACAAGAAAAAGAGTATTTAAAGCAGCACAAAAACTAGATTATAAAAAGTACGATGATAGTAGGATCCCAGATTTCGAGGAAGATAAATTAACAATTGGGATTAGTCATTGTTTTACGTTAGAAGAAGAATTATCAGATTCTTATTATTTTTCAATTAGAACAGGTATTGAAAAAGCTTGTTTTGAACATAACATTAAATCAAAAGTTATTTTTAATAATAATGATTTAGTTAATATGGATCAAATAGAGGATGTAGATGGTGTTATAGCCATTGGTCGTTACTCAAAAGAGAATATTCTTAAGTTTGAAAAGCTAGGAAAACCCATAGTATTTGTAGATTCAATACCTTTTAATAGAAAGTTTGATTCGGTTTGTGTTAATTTTAAACGTCCGACAAACGAAATATTGGATTATCTATTTAAGTTGGGACACAAGAAAATAGCTTATATTGGTGGTATTGCTTATAAAGATAAACATCCAGATGGGTTTGTTGATCCACGGGAAAAATATTTCGCTTTTCGCATGAAGTCAGAAGGGTATTATGATCAAAAAAATATTTACGTTGGAGAATATAATGTAAATAGCGGTTATGAAATTGGTAAAAAAGTTTTATCAACGAATAAAGATATTACTGCGATATTTGCGGCGAGTGACCCAATTGCCATTGGTATTACAAAAGCCGCTAAGGAATTAGGCGTGAGAATACCAGAGGATATAAGTCTAACAGGTTTTGATGATATCTCAATGGCAGATTTTATTACACCAACATTAACAACTGTACATGTTCACACAGAATTAATGGGTTCATTAGGTGTGAGTCATTTAATTGATCAAATAAAAAGTCTTAGAGAAATTCCAATTATTACTTATGTACCAACGAAATTAATTATAAGGAATAGTTGCATTAAAATAAAATAATTTACTAGATAAAATCTTTAAATAAAGGCTAAATTCAGGCCTTTATTTATTTTTGAATAAAAATAATTTACTAATAGGCAAAATATTTTAGTAAAAATATTGACATATTAGTAAAATTCCAGTAAAATAAAGTTAACAATTGGAATGATATAGAAAAAAGGGGGACGTATGAAAAATAAGTTTTTATTAGTAATGGTGATGTTATTAGTTCTTGGTACACTAGCGGGATGTAGCAGTAATTCTGAAGGGGAGGAAAACGTTACCGAAGAGAAAGAGCTGGTTTTCATGATGAATTTTGGACCAGATGAAGCAGTTACAAAGAGTTTTGAAGAAGTAATTGCTGAATTTGAAGAAGAAAATGAAGGTGTCAGCATAAATTTGATACCTGGAAACAAAGATTATGAAAATATTATGAAAACTAAAATGGGTGCAAATGATTTACCAGATTTATGGACAACACATGGTTGGTCAGTTGCTAGATACAGTGAGTATTTAATGCCGTTAACAGATCAAGCATGGGTAAGCAAATTAAATCCTGGTATTGAAAAAGTTGTAACTGATGCCAATGGTGATGTATTTGTTTTACCAACAGATATTGATTTATCAGGTATTGCTTATAATAAAACTGTTTTAGAAGATTTAAATATTGATGTTGACACGCTAAAAACTTGGGACGACTTTGAAGCCGCTTGTGAGGTTATTAAAGAAAACGACTTAACACCAATACATATTGGTGGTAAAGAACCATGGACTGTGGGTAACTTTTTTGACTGGGTAGCACCATCGTTATTCATTACAAATCCTAATGATAATTATCGAGAAGCTTTAAAAGATGGTAGTTTTGATTGGTCCAATTGGGATGAAGCAGGCGTTATGATACAAGCATTTGAAAAAAATGGATATTTCAATGTGGATAGTTTATCATCGACGTATATTGACTCAGCAAAAAATTTAGCTCAAGGAAAAGCAGCGTTTACTTTCTACGGAAACTATGTAATTGCAGAAGCGTTGACTTACAATGAGGAAGCAGATTTAGGTTTTATGCCTGTACCATCCAATGATCCGAGTGATGAACCAACATTAATTAGTGGTGAAAGAACGGCTGTTGGTATCTGGAAAGATACTGAGTATCCAGAACTTGCTAAAGAATTTTTAAACTTTTTATCAAGTGCAGATGTAATGAGTAGATTAGCAACAGCTAATAGTTTACCAGCGGGTTTAGTTGGTGTGGAATCTGATACAGGAAAATTAGCAGATGACTATGAAAAGTATTCAAATGTAAGAGGCTTCGCATATTTTGATCGAGAGTATTTACCAAGTGGTATGTGGGAAACAATGACTTCTACTGGTACTGGATTGATTTCAGGCGACATGACGCCAGAAGATGCATCTGAAGAAATGAAAAGTAATTACGATAGATTATTAGGCCAATAAGTTTTATAAAATGAGAGGATTTAATCCTCTCATTTAACTATAATAGGAGGATTCTATTTATGGAAAAAACTAAAAGTAATAAGAGATCCTTTGATTCATTAAATTTCATGTATATTCCAGCAATATTATTGTTTACTGTATTTGTTATTTTACCCTTTGCAAAGGGTATTCAAATTTCCTTTACAAATTGGAACGGATTTTCCCAAAGTTATAAATTTATTGGATTGAATAATTTTAAAACCTTAATTACAGATCAAAATATTTTGACTGCATTTATAAATACATTAATTTATGGATTGGGGAGCACTTTTTTTCAACAAGTAATTGGTCTTGGTCTGGCTCTTTTGCTAAATGAAAAATTTAGAGGAAGAAATTTTGCCAGAACAATTATATATTTACCAGTTTTGATTGCGCCAGTAATTATGGGTTATATGTGGTATTTTATTTTTCAATACGATGGTGGTGCACTTAATGATATCATGATTCTTTTAGGAAAAGATTTACAAGATTGGTTAAGCTTAGGTAATATTACAGTATGGTTAATGGTATTGATTAATTCATTGCAATTTGTAGGAATATCAATGATTATATATCTTGCAGGGTTACAATCTATATCAACGATGTATTATGAAGCAGCAGAAATAGATGGTGCTAGTAAATGGCAACAGTTTAAAAATATTACTATTCCACTATTAATGCCCGCTATTACAACATCTGTTACTTTAAATGTTATTGGCGGATTAAAACTATTTGATGTGATTATGGCTTTAACTTCCGGTGGACCTGGTTATTCTACGCATTCATTATCTACAATTATCAGTTATACTTATTTCAATACACAAAATGCTGGATATGCATCGGCAATTGGTTTGTTCTTATTTGCCTTTATAATGGTCATTAGTATATTTTTACAGAATTATTTTAGAAATAAGGAGGTGCAGTATTAATGGAAAAGAAGAGTAGCATAGGTAAATCGATTATTGGTATACTTGCTTCAATTATTAATTTTTTACCATTTTATATTGCCATATCTGTTGCTTTTAAAAAGCAAACAGATTTATCTTCTAAGTGGATATTACCGGATTATATTTATCTTGATAATTTCGTTGCTGCCTTTGAAAAAGCCGATATGTTTATAGCTATTAGAAATAGTATTATTATAACTATTTTTTCAGTTGCAATCATTGTTTTTGTTGGAGCAATGGCAGCTTATCCTTTGGCGAGAGTGCAGACAAAATTTAATAAGTGGGTATTGAATTTGATCTTAGCTGTTATGATGGTGCCACCATTAAGTATTTTAGTACCTTTATACACTAATTTATCTAATTGGGGCGGTATCAGTTCTTACTGGGGAATAATTCTCGTAATAGCAACTTTTCAGTTACCTCTCAGCATTTTCTTATATACTAAGTTCATTGCTACAATACCTGAGGCATTAGATGAAGCGGCAAAAATTGATGGCGCAAATAAATTGCAAATATTTTACGTGATAATTTTACCTTTATTAAAACCTGTAACAGCAACGGTTATTATATTAACGGGAATATTTGCATGGAACGATTATCAATTTTCATTATTTTTCTTGCAAGCACCTGAAATGAAAACAATTACATTAGCAATTGCATCATTTTTTAGTCATTCAAGTTCAAATATGAATGCAGCAGCAGCGGCAGCACTCATTGCAATTTTACCTGTGGTAGTATTGTATTTAGCATTACAAAAGTACTTTGTTAAAGGAATGGTAGATAGTGCTATAAAGTAAGGAGATATATATGAAATTTAGCGAATCAAAAATAATGATTTATTTAGAAAAAGTATATTATTTGATTTTAATCAATACTATGATAATACTTGGTTCAATGCTATTTATTACATTTCTAAATAGTCTCAGTGCTGGACTTTACAGTCTTCGTATTTATACTAAAAATGATGATCAACAAGTAATAAGAAACTTTTTCAATAAATTTATGGATATATCCTATAAAGGGGTTTATTCAAACATAATTGTTTATCTGTGGTTTTGGATGTTGTATTCCTATTTACCATTAATCAAAGGTCAACAGATCAGTGGATTAATAATTTATTATTTAATTTCTATTGAGCTAATAATTTTTACTATAGGCTTAATTAAAGTATTTTCTTCAAAAGAAATTGGCTCAGTAATTCAGAATACAAAAAAGGCACTACTGATTGGTCATATTGAATTACCTAGTGTCATTTTATATTTTATATCAATTTTATCATCCCTGTTAATTTTATATAAAATTAGATTATTAATACCACTTTTTATTGTTGGTCCATATTATTTGTTTATAATAATTGATAGCAAAGTTAGCAAACTAAGGAGTTAATAATGATTACTTACGATAAAAAAAATAAAATTTTTAATTTAACAAATAAAGAAATAAGTTATGTTTTTTGTATTCTGAAAAATGGTAAGTTAGGACATTTATATTATGGCGATGCTATTGGTGTAGATCTATCAATAGAACAATTTGTTCATTTTGAAAAAACATCCTTAACAGTAAATTATTTTGAAGATGATAATAAATTTTCAATGCAAAATACAAAACAAGAATTTCCAGAATATGGAAGAGGCGATTACCGGGAACCAGCTATATTAATCACAAGGGAAAATGGTAGTCAATTAACTGATTTGGCTTATAAGAATTTTAAAATATATGAAGGTAAAAAAAATATAGAGGGTTTACCGTCTACTCGAGGAGAGGAAACATGTGAAACAATAGAAATTGAACTTTATGATGAAGTGATAGATTTAACGGTTAAACTTTATTACACAATTTATAAGAACTTAAATATTCTTGCTAGACATGTTGAAGTAATCAATGGACAAAAAGAATCAGTTAAGATAAATAGATTACTGAGTGCTTCCGTAGATTTTTTTGATTCCGATTATGAATGGTTACAATTTTCTGGGGCATGGTCGCGCGAGAGACATCTGATAAAAAAAGATTTATCAGAAGGCATTACATCAGTTGGGAGTATTAAAGGAACAAGCTCTGCGGAACATAATCCTTTCATTATACTTAAGAGACAATCTACAGATGAGTTTAAAGGTGAAGCATATGGTTTTAGTTTCATTTATAGTGGTAATTTCTTAGCCCAAGGAGAGGTCGATAGTCGTAATACTTTGAGAATGATGATGGGTATTAATCCATTTTATTTTGACTGGCATCTTAATAAGGGAGAAAGTTTCGCATCACCTGAAGTCGTTCTTTCCTATAGTAAAAATGGCTTAAATAATTTAAGTCACCAAATACATGAGCTTTATAACAAAGACTTAATAAAGAAGAAGTGGATGAAAGAAGAAAGACCAGTTTTAATTAATAATTGGGAAGCTACTTATTTCGATTTTGATGAGAATAGAATTTTAGATCTTGCAAAGGAAGCAAAAAAAGTTGGAGTGGAATTGTTTGTTTTAGATGATGGCTGGTTTGGTAAAAGAAATGGTGATACGAAAGGCTTAGGCGATTGGTTTGTAAACATAGATAAATTGCCAAATGGTATCAAGGGTTTGAGTAAAAAAATAAATGATCTTGGAATGAAGTTTGGCTTATGGTTTGAACCAGAGATGATCAATAAGGAAAGCAAGCTTTTTAAGGAACATCCAGATTATATTGTAAATGATCCAGATCGCAAGTCTTCTTATGGAAGAAATCAACTAGTACTTGATTTTAGTAGAAAAGAAGTCGTTGATGAGATTTACACGATGATGGCAGATGTATTAGAAAATTCAACAGTAGAGTATGTGAAATGGGATATGAATCGCTTTATTAGTGAACCTTTTGGTAAAACTTTAGCATTAGAAAGTAAGGGAGAGTTTTTTCATCGATATATTCTTGGACTCTATTCTATATTAGAGCGAATTAATAAGAATTTTCCATATATTATGATAGAATCTTGTGCTTCAGGTGGAAATCGATTTGATCCAGGATTACTACCATATGCACCCCAAGGATGGACAAGTGACAATACTGATGCTATTTCACGATTGTTTATTCAGCATGGTACATCCTATGGTTATCCTATTTCAAGTATTGCTTCTCATGTGAGTCAAGTACCAAACCATCAAGTGGGTAGAATAACATCTTTAGAAACTAGAACTAATGTTGCATTGTTTGGTACCTTCGGATATGAGTTGGATTTATGTGAATTATCAGATGAAGAAAAAAAACAAGTTACAGAAGATATCAAACTATTTAAGAAGTATCAAAAATTGATTCAGAAAGGTAAATTTTACCGTCTCATAAGCCCTTTTGAAACAAATAATGAAACAGCATGGATATCTGTTAATGATACTCAAGAAAAAGCTATACTTGGATACTATCGCATTAAAAATGAAGCCAGTAATCCTATAAAAAAAGTTAAAGTAACAGGATTAAACTCAGATTTTAAATATTCTGTTAATGGAGAAATCTATTCGGGTAAAGTATTAATGAATTTTGGATTGCTCTTAACTGATTTTTATGGTGAAAATAGGGTTACAGGCGATTATTATTCAAAATTATTCTTAATTAAAAGGGTATAATTATTAAATCGCAGTTAAAAACTGCGATTTTTATTATGAAAATAATGTTTAGTATGAAGTATTAAAAAAATTGCGTTAATTCACATATTATATAAAATGTTAGAAAAGTTTAATTAATGGCAAAAAAATTAGTATAGATATGAAGTTAATCATTTAAAATAAACTTGATTTTTATTGTAGCAAAAGGATATAATGAAAATCAATGCTATAAATATAAAAAAATATTATTATGAGGTGAAAAAGATGACAGATTTAGAGATGGCAAAAGAAAAACTAATAGCAGACAAATTAACAATCTGTATCGTTAAAAACGGGGAAGTAATATATACAAGTGTAGAAAAAGGAATCTATCCTATTTATAATGCTGCTGAATTAATGAATGAAGACTTAGGAGGGGCAAGTATAGCTGATCGTGTGATTGGAAAGGCTGCAGCAATGATATGTAAAAGCGTATCTGTTAAGAGTCTTTACACGGAGATTATTACAGAGGAAGCCCTATCAATTTTAGAAGCTATTAATGTGGTCTATTCTAAAAAAGTTCCATTTATAAAAAATAGAGATAAATCAGATCTTTGTCCAATTGAAAAAATTTCAAGAACAACGGATAATACAGATGAATTAATAAAGAAAATCGAAGAATTTTTAAAAGGAATTGAAAGGATATAGTGATGAATTCAAAAAAAATAACATTAAGTGGATTATTACTAGCATTAGGAATTATTATACCAATTGCTTTTCATGTTTTAGGTGCTGCAGGTAAAATATTCTTGCCAATGCATTTATCAGTTCTTGTTGCAGGGTACTTATTACCACCAGTAAATGCATTAGTTGTTGGTTTGTTGACGCCATTTTTAAGTAGTGTTTTGACAGGTATGCCAATAACGTATCCAATTATGCCAATTATGGTTGTTGAGTTAGGCACATATGGCCTAGTGATTAGTTTACTAAATAAAAAAGGCATTAAAAATATTTATTTTAAATTAGTGGCTGCTATGATCTCTGGAAGAGTTATAGCTGGTTTAATGGTATATTTTATGGCAAATATAATTGGACTTAAAATAAATGCTTTATTATATGTTAAAGGTAGTATTATAACTGGTTTACCTGGTATTGTTATCCAACTCATTATTATTCCTCTAGTCATTAAGCTGTTGAATACTCAGGGAGTTTTTGAATAATTATTTAAATAAAAAAAGTTAATGAAACCTCTCACTTTCGGAATCAAACTTAAGGAGAGATTTTTTTATTTTTTGAATATTATTATTAATTAAAAAATATAGTGCACTACAATATTAATAAAATATAATCTTTGTTTAAAAATACGTATTCCGGGTATATATATGATAACAAAAAAATTTGGGGATTGTCATAGATACTAAGTAAAGTTTTAATTATAAAACACTATACGTCGCATTAATCATTTGCTCTATATTACAGAAATATTTGAAAAAGTAATACTCAACATATTGAGCAATCTCAATGAAACCTGTTAAAATTAAAAATGAAAGGAGGAGAGTTCAAGAAACAGATTTAAGATATAAAGATTTATTTGCTCATGGGTATGGGAGGTATAAAATGAATTTAAGTATACTTAAAATCGAAAAAATTGGATCCAGTTGTCAATATGAAATTTTTTTAGATGATATAGAAAATAGTAAGGATTTTCACTTTGAAAGTGATGATGATTATGATTTACGTTTATTTGATGATACATTAGCAAATGTGAAAAAAGGTGACGATATATATATATTAGAAATTGATGGTGAAAAAGATTATTATTTAAATCCAAAGTTAATAAAGGAATTTGATGAAGCAAAAATAATTATGGAAAGGATTTCTAATAATTATGTTAATAATACTTTAGACCAACCAAGAAGTATTGTTAATAACGTCACTATTGATCATAATATTTATTCAAGACAAAATATTAAATCTTTCGAAAAAGACATACAAATAGCAAATCATCATCTTAGGATATCTATTTATAAGGTTAGGGTGCATTAATGAAAGGACACTGATGATTGTGAATATATTTAAAAAAATAAATAGTCAAAATGAATTAGAATACAAGTTGTTTTTAGAAGATTCAGAAGCTTTTGATTTAGTAGACCATAAACAAATGAGTGATAAAAATACTAAGTGGAATGTTTTTAATTTTGAAGATTTAAAAGATGTAGATGTAGGCGACATTGTTTATCTAGTTGATTATTATGGCGATAGCGTTGAGTTAAATAAACCAGTTGTTGTAAGAAATTTTGATGCTGCTCAAAAAGTTTTTGAAAATACCTGCCGTTGGAAGTATGAAGAAGTTAAAAAAACTGATAAATCTGCAAAGGCAATTAAGAATCAGTGGTATGAAAAAATAATATATTATGATGATAAGTTTATCAGTATAAAAGTAATCAAAGTAGAAGTTTCATAAAATAATAAGGAAAATAAATCATCATTTGATGAAATTAAGTATATATAATCGAATATTTGGGTTAAAGAGAAACTTTTGTTTCTCATTTTTTTGCCGATTTTTCACAAAGATTCTTCTTAATTGAGTGATGTTATTGTATTTTAAACTAATCCAGTAAGAAAAGGACGTTCATTAGAAAGAGTGAAAAAAGGAATTAATAAATCAAAATTGTCATATCGTAGAAGTTACTGATTGTGTATTAATAGAAAAATTTCTTAATTACCAATA
>Ga0209414_1000214_pt1 | contig 27107 bp, 18 predicted proteins | sample LakVidmifraction_4_FD_181154 | JGI IMG/M metagenome (GOLD analysis project Ga0209414, IMG submission 181154) | Hypersaline microbial communities from Lake Vida, Antarctica - Brine Hole Two &gt;0.2 micron (SPAdes) (version 2) | ecosystem: Environmental > Aquatic > Non-marine Saline and Alkaline >...
CGTTTTTTCATCATTCTCAGCTCCATCAACATTTGTATATGCCGCACAGTTCACAATCACATCAGGCTTATGTATATTTATTACAGAATACAAAGAGTCTAAAGATGTGATATCAATTTCAGGCAGATCTAAACCAATAACATTGCTATCCTGAAAAACGTCAATGCAGTCATGACCAAGTTGACCATTTGCTCCAACAATAAGAACCTTTCTCATAACTAAATCCCTAACCCAATAGAATTTGCTATTTTTGCAGATTCTACTGTATTAAAAAGAAGCATCGTAATTGTCATTGGACCAACTCCACCAGGAACAGGAGTAATAAGTGATGCTTTTTCAAGTAATGAATTAAAATCCACATCTCCTACAAGACGATATCCTCGTTTTTTAGATGAGTCTTCAACTCTGTTAACCCCAACGTCAATAATTACAACACCATCTTTAACCATATCGGATGTTATTGTATTGGGACGCCCAGCTGCAGCAATAATGATATCTGCCTGTTTTGTAAACGATGCCAAATCTTTTGTTCCGGTATGACATACAGTAACAGTCGCATTTGCATTTTTCTGTTTCTGAAAAAGCATATTTGCAACAGGTTTGCCAACAATATTGCTGCGCCCAACAACAACAACATGTGAACCAGAAACTTCAACACCACTACGTCCTAGCAGTTGCTGAATCCCATGAGGCGTGCAAGGAAGAAAACATTTCTCACCAATAACCATTTTCCCCAAATTGACAGGATGAAATCCATCAACATCTTTTTTAGGATCAATCGTCATAATAACTTCAGCTTCATCAAGATGCTTGGGCAAAGGTAACTGCACAAGAATTCCGTTAATCTTAGGATCTTCATTCATCTTATTAACCAAAGCAATAAGCTCCTCTTGTGTTGTGTCTACAGGCAACCTGTTATCATCTGAATAAATACCAATCTCGGCACATGCACGTTCTTTTGCTTTAACATAAGACTGTGATGCAGGGTCTTCCCCTACCAAAATAACTCCTAAACCAGGAATAATACCTTTTTCTTTTAACGCCAAAACTTCTTCTTTTAATTCCAATCTAATATCTTGCGCAATTTGCTTACCATCAATCACTTTTGCTGTCATATATATTCCCTTAAATCTCTACAACTATTTTCTTATTATCTTTTGATATGATAACATCTTTAACCACTATTCGTCCATCATATGTAACAAAAATTTTATATTTTCCAAAAACATCAGTACTGTCATAAACTTCAATTTCATCATTTATTTACTTATTTTTCTTTTTAAACCGGTTCACCTTCTGTCCCTCAACTGTATACTATACACTGTGCACTACACATTATTCATGATGCAAAGCGGTTATAGGATCAAGATTTGCAGCTCTAATTGCCGGGTATATACCAAAAACAATACCAATAGTTATACTAATACCAAAAGAGACGACAACACTTAAAGGAGTTACATCTGTAGGCATAGAGGAAAACACTGTTATTAGATATGGTATTAGAATACCAACAAAAACACCAATAACACCTCCTATTCCAGAAAGAACTACTGTTTCAATTAAGAACTGAGTCGTAATCTGTCGTTTTTTTGCTCCAATTGCACGTCTTATTCCTATCTCTTTTGTTCTCTCTGTCACTGAAGCCAGCATAATATTCATAATGCCAATTCCACCAACAATTAAACTAATCCCAGCAATTGAACCAAGAACTATGTTGAAAGTTCTTTTTGTAGCCTCTGCCTGACGGAGAAGAGATAAAGGAACACTCAAATCATAATCATCTTTCTTATGATACTTCGATAATATTGCTTTGATGGCTGTTGCTGATTTCTCAACATTCTCAATTGAGTTAATCTCCACAATCAATTGATGCAGATCAATCTGTTCAATTGTTCTAGAACCTGAAGTAGACTGTACAATAGTCTTGCCTGCTCTATTTATCATAGTATCAATTGGTATATACATATCAGTCTTCTTATCTGGAGATTGAATACTTGTTTCCCCTCCAAGAGTTGAGTTCTGTACAATGCCGATAACTTTAAAAGGGAAACCTGCAACTTTTATTATCTGACCAATAATTTTGTTGTTTGCCAACATTTTACGAGCACCATACTCTGTTAGAATACAAACTGCATGATCTCCATCCATATCTGTCTCAGAAAAAACTCTTCCGCACAATATAGGTCGCTTAATAATACCAAACCAATCTGCAGTTGTTCCAACAATACGTAACTCCTGTGTTTTTTCCCCAATAGACGCTTGCTGATTAAGAAAACGAATAGGAACAGTTCTTACAACATCACCAACGGATAGCATTATACGGTCTCTATCTTCATCTTTTATCCCGTAAATACTCATAAAACTATCTTGATTCTTGCTTTTTTCACTATCAGACACAGGTTTAACTGAGCTTATGATTATATTGTTACTTCCAAGAGCTTTGATTTGCTCCATAGCCTGAATACTCGCACCTTCACCTACAGCAAGCATAGCAATGACACTTCCAACACCAAAAACAACACCAAGGGTTGTTAAAAATGATCTCATAAGATGCAGGCGCAGGCTTTTTAACCCCGTTTGTATGTTACGTACTATGACTAAATTCTTCATTATATGCTATATTCCATTAAACAATTACTGGCTCTGTCACGGTTTGTGTGGTTGAACCAAAATACTTTAAATTCAACCCCGCCGTCACTTTCTGCTGTCGCCGAAAGTGGCGGCGGGGGTGTTACATTAATAATGATTAATTGACCATGCATTTCATACATGGCTATTAATATTGAACAGCTTTGCTGTTCTAAAACTTCATTTCCATGCCCAAGGGACACGGCTACAGTGAGCTGTTCTTACATAAAACGTTGATTTTGTAGCATAATAGCTGTAGCCGAGTCGCTCCGGCTCGGAGAAAAACAATGTTTGTCTAATTTTTATGCCAAACCCAAGTATAATTAAATAAAAAGACACTGAAGGGGCGAACAAAAAAGTTTCAACTACACAAACCGTGACAGAGCCCAATTACTCAATATCTTCGTTCCACTCTGCTGGTGTTTTCTTGGCGGTGATATCTTTCTGAGTCCTTGCTCTAAAATCAAGATATACAAAAGCCCCCTCAAGGCCGAAGCTCTCTCTAAGCTGTCTCATTAAGTAAGTCTTGTAGTTTGGCATCAAAAGTTTTGGACTGTTAACATAAAATCGGAACCGTATAGGCTCTATCCCAGTTTGCGTTACGTAATAAATCTTCAGTCTCTTGCCTCCAACACTCTGTGGATTCACTTTCTTGTATGCATTCTGAATTGCTCTATTCAATATACCAGTAGGAATTTGAGTCGATACTTGAGCTCCAACATGATCAATAGCATCAAGACTTTTTCTGATATTGTAACCATCTTTTGCAGAACAGAAAACAATTGGACAATGTGCTAAAAAACCGATTTCCTTCAATAGTTTTGGACCAAATTGAGTTTGAGTCTCTTCCTGAAGATCCCACTTGTTGACCAAAACAACACAACCTTTATAATTCTTGGAAATCATTGCTGCAATTTTCTTGTCCTGAACAGATGGCCCCTGCAAAGCATCCAATACTAAAACAGCAACATCACATCTTTTTATGCTGTCTTCAGCTCTAAAATAACTATACTTTTCTACGGCATCCTTAATTTTAGTCATTTTTCGCATACCAGCAGTATCCATCAAACAATAGTGGCGAGTCTGCTTACCGTGACCAAATGTGAATGGTATATCAACACTATCACGAGTAGTGCCGGCAACATCAGAAACAATAAGACGATTTTCTTGCAGAATTCTGTTTATGTAAGATGATTTTCCAACATTTGGACGACCAACAACAGCAACTTTCAATGGATTTTCTATCGTAACATTCTCGACCTCAGGCAATTCAGCTACAACTGCTGCCAATAACTCGTTAAAACCTCTATTGTTTATTGCTGAAACAGGAAATACTGGAAAGCCAAACTTTGAGAACTCATCACAGTGAGCAATATAATGGTCACTATCCACTTTATTTGCTGCAACAAATGTCTTTATTCCACTATTTCTAAGTATTTTTGCAACCTCTTCATCAAGCATGTGAAGCCCTGCTTGTACATCAACTGTTAAGATAGCAACATCAGCATCCTCAAGAGCAGCTGATGCTTGAGCAACAATCCCTGCGTCAACCTGATCGTTCCTTACTGATTTGTCAATAATAGCCATGCCACCAGTATCAATCAGCTCAAACCGGTGCTCATTCCATGTTGCTTCTCTCATCACTCTATCTCTAGTCACACCACTTTCTGCATGAACTATCGAAACTCTTTTACCAATAAGAGCATTAAACATTGCTGATTTTCCAACATTTGGACGACCAACAATAACCACAACTCTAGTTTTCTTTTTCTCTGTCATATAAATCTAAATTCCTAAACATTAACTTCAGCAAAACCCTCTACAAAATTTACAAGTTTGCCTATATTTTCAATTTCTACTTCAATCATATCTCCATCCTTCAAAAAGACGGCCGGTTCTCTTGTAAAGCCAACTCCCCCAGGCGTACCTGTCAAGATTACGGTACCGGGTAACAATGTCATGCCGCGTGAAATATATGAAACAATTTCTGCCACGGAAAAAAGCATTGAAGCTGTAGTATCTTCCTGCATAACCTCACCATTCAATCGCTGAATGATTCTAAGATTTGTCGGATCCAAATCTGTTTCTACAATTGGTCCCAGCGGACAGAATGTGTCAAACGATTTTCCTCTACCCCATTGCCCACCATTACTGAACTGCGCATCTCTTGCTGAAATATCCTGAGCACAGGTATAACCCAAAACATGGTCCAATGCCCTATCTAATGGAATGTTTTTTCCTAGCTTACCAATAATCACAGCTAACTCAGCCTCATAGTCAACATTGTCTGGATTAAAAATAGGCAAAAGTACTTTCTCATTATGAGCTGTAACTGTATTGGTTGTCTTCATAAAAATTACAGGATTTTCCAACTCTTCCTCTAAATTAGTTTCTTTACAATGCTCACTATAATTCTTGCCGACAGCATAGATGTTCACAGGATTAACAGGTGGCAGAAATAATTTAATATCCGACCATTGAACCTTTTCTCCTGAATCGACTAAACCTTGATCAGATGCACTCTGCAAATGAACATCCTGTCCATCAACTCTACCACATGCCTCTAATCCATCTTTTAAAAATCTTACTAATTTCACCTCATATTCCCTTCATATATAAAATCTACCAAAAATAAGGTTCTGTCAAAAGTTTTGTACTATTTTCAGACCTATTTTGTTCTAAATCAATCCCGCTTCCATGCTTCGCCTTCGGCTATGCAGGACACGGTCGCCCAAGGGCTACGCAGGACAGGTCAGGATACAGATAATTTTGTCTTATCCCTATTCTTTTTCAATATCCAATAGCCAACACCGAACATCCAATATCCAAGGAAGTACATTAAAGAACGTCCAACATCGAACATCCAATAATGAATGAAAGACACTGCCGTGGGCAGGTAAACCCTTTGTTTTTATTATGTTTCCTAGGGTTACGCTGCGCTCACCCTAGGCTATAATCAGATGCTCCTTCAGAGCATTTAAATTGTTTTTAATTATTTCTAGTTATAATAACAAAACCTTGAGTAATTAGCCATCTTTTAATATGTTTTTTCAAAGATTTATTAGTCTAAATGTGGAAAATTTTTATAGATTCAGGATAATCTATTTTTAATCTATTTCTATCATTCCATAACAACCTACATCAACAAATCCAAAAGTGGATATATGAATTGTTAAGTAATGTTCCTGATTGGAATATTTTTGCAAATCTATAACAACACTCTTGCTACGGGAAATTTCCTTGCCATCCAAAAACCATATAGGATCTTTTAAAGTTTTATTACTATCCACATCTTTGACTACATAACTTGCGGAAAGTTCATCGCCATCTTTTTCAAGCAGAATATCAACGGGAGTGTTTCCGCCCCATGGAGAGACTAGAGGATCGCCTATAAAAAGTTGTTGCAGCGGACAATAAGTCGCTTGATAAAAAGACTCTATTGCCGGACATCCTGCCTTGTAGAAAAGCCAGAAGTAAATGGTTGGAAACTTTTTCCATATTGCATATGGTTCTGTAACTGTACCACATGCTAAAGTTGCTCCAGCTCTCAACCAATCAGAAACCTTTGTTTGAGACTTTGTCTGAAATCGCGCGCCGAAACTGGTAAGATTATCGACCATAGATCCTGGAAGATAATTGCATCCTGTATCTGTTTTCATAAAAGCCTTACCAACCCATATACCCAAAACCTGTTCAACTGAATTATCAGGAATCTGACTCTGAACAACGGTTTTTATGCCAACTTCATTTAGAACTTTTACTCCCCCTTCGACTTGCCAAAGTCTGCATGTAGTTCTAACATCACTATTTGTAACAAAATACACATTCCCGCTGGGATTTGTTCCATCACCTTTCAATCCCCTATCCAAATACTCATAAACTTCTGGAACAGTATTACCTTCGGCACCAATATATCCTAGCATTGTTGACATAATCGGCTTCTGCTCTTTTTCAATGTACTTCATTGCATATGAAAAACTTTTGGGATCACTCAGACGACCGTTCTCCAAAGGCCCTCCATAGTATATTGACTTATAATATCCTCCCTTAACAACATCTTTTCCTTCAGGAAGTTTGTTCTTAACAAACGTTAGACCTGTAATCGAAACCTGCGGGCTGGTAGTAATTGTCGTGGGGATATCAACAGAATAAATCCAAGCAGCTATTTTATCGTCCAAACCTCTTTCTGAAATCTTTGCATTGACAACATTCCAAATATCTTTGGTAAAAGACTCAGGAGTAATTTCAACAGGAAACTTGCCAGCAGAAGATTTAAGAGATACTTCGATAATATTGTTGGATGGAATTTTTCGCTGATTGCAATATTTTGTTGCAATTGCATGAGAATTAGTTGACTCACTATTAACTACCACAGCTAACTCATCAGGAAAAATTGCATACAGAAGACCAGAAAAGAAACTAACAAAAAGAAAAATATTTAACTTAAACATATACTAACCTAATTAAACAAGTGACTATAGAAACTTTTTCAAAAGTCAAAATACTTTGTTTTTTATTATAAGGGGCAACGCCCCGAAATAGCAAAGCCTAGGGCAACGCCCTAGGTATAATACAACATAAACACAAAGGGGTGAAGCCCCGAAATAAATATATTTAAAAATCAACTTAACAAGATAATTACTCTAAAATGCTCCTAGCTTTTTCACGTACAGCTATGATTCTTCCAAAACTTACACTGATAATTGCAATTCCAATATCTATAAACTTTTGAGTATATATTGGATCCCCGGCCAGTTCTCCACAAACAGACAAATGTTTGCCGGCATCTTTTGCTGCATCACATATGCTCTTAATTAAACTCCAGAAAACAGGTTTGTCCGGGTTATAGTCGTATGCAACCTTCTCATTATTTCTGTCAACAGCAAAAAGATGTTGAATTAAATCATTAGTTCCTATACTTGCAAAATCAACAACCTCAAAAAACTCCTTTGCCGCAAGACAAGCACATGGAACCTCAAACATTATACCGTGATGAATTTCCCCATAATCCAGGTCGGAAATAGACTGTTCAAACAGCTCTTTTATCTCCAAAAACTGAGGAACATCAATTATCATAGGATACATCACATATATAGTACCATGAACAGATGCCCGAGCCAATGCGCGTGCCTGTGTTCTTACAATTTTCGGCTTTTGTAATAAAAGCCTTGTCCCTCTCCAACCTAAAGCAGGATTGTTTTCTTCAGGAATGTCAATAAAAGGAAGAGTTTTGTCACTACCAATATCAAACATCCTAAATATAACAGGTCCCTTCTTGATCTTCTTTACTGCTGATGCATATCGTTCATAAAGTTCATCTTCAGTCAACATACGACCCAAAGCAATAAGTTCAAATTCAGTACGATAAAGTCCTATTCCTTCTGCACAGTCTGCCAAAGGACTATCAAGTTGAGTGGAAAAACTAAGATTACCCATAACCCGGTAACCATTAACAGGCTTAAAATTCTTACAATCAAACTCCTTAATCTCTATATCTGAGTTGATCTTTCGTGCAATAGTCTCTTCTGTAGGCCAGACTATAATATCGCCACTAAATCCATCAATCAGCACCTCTGTTTGATCCTCCAAAGTTGCATAAACATTATGTACACCGCTGACTGCAGGAATTCCCATCGCCCTAGCCAAAATAGCTGCATGGGAGTTCATTCCACCCTTCTCTGTTATAAAACCTTTTACAGTAGAAGTATCAACAAGCATTGTCAACGATGGGGTCAGTTCTCTAACAACAACGATACAAGAAGCTCCAATCTTCTTGCTCTTGTCGTGCTTGGTTGGATGAAATTGTGAAATATCAGAATAATTCATCAATAAACGATGTTTAATGTCAGAAAAGTCGCTAGCTCTGTCTCTCATATGCTCGTCTTCAAAACTTAGAAGTTTATTTTCAAATGTTTCAAACACCTGCGAAATGGCGGCTTCTGCATTCATTTTCTTCTCTTTGATAAGCTTGGTAATTGTTCCATACACAACGTCATCACTTAGCATCAGAATCTGAGCAGAAAAAATACCAGCTTCTGTAACACCAATATTAACCCTTACCTCTTCTTCTAAATCTGACATCTGCTTCTTAGTCAAATCAAATGCTTCTATAACTCTTTGAAGTTCATTGTCTACTTCTAATGAACTATTAAGAGAATATGAAGGAATATCAAGCGTCTGGTTTTTATCTAGACGACAAACCCGAGCAACAGAAACACCTTCGCTGAGACCTACCCCTTTTAGCCTCGTCTCTAATTTTATATTCTCATTATTCATTACGGCACAACACCTCAAAATTATACTTTTATCATTACGTTTGAACTAAAAATTATATCATTTATGTAAACAAAATACAAGAATACTTTTAGACAAAACTATCTTTTCACTATATTTCTGCCAAAATTTATAATATTATAATCTCACGCTTAAAAAAAATTTAAATAGAACACACTTTTCTCAATGCATGAATTCTCAAAATCAAACAAAAATATGGGTCAAAAGTCATTAGTTTTACGGTTGAAAGAAATAACATGAGTTTTAATCAATAAAATTAGCAAATGATATTTGCTTTTTGTGCTTGTGGGTGATAAACATGAAAGTTTGTTTCCGTGGACGCCGAGGACGTATTAGCTCCTGCCCTGTTTAGGGGAGGTGTTCGAGGAACGAGAACGGAGGGGTTCCTCCTCCCGTTTTACAAGACAATATTGATTTGCAAGTCGGGAGGGTCATCGTCCCCGATGACCGAAACTTCATTTAACCACAAAAACAGGTAAAAAGTCATTGATTATGGAAAAGACTTGCAAATTCTAACATAATAATATAGATTATATCAAAGTTTAAATAAATCATTATGAATATAAAAAACAAAACTTATATATTGATAAACATCATACTAATCGCTTTTTTATCATTATCCTTAAAAGCACAGATATCCTCAACAAATAAAGTAATTATAACAAAAATTTTACCTGTTTATGTTGATAAGAACAACATAAACCTGGAGACTAGACCAATCCGTGTTGGCTTCTTTGAGGATCCTCCTACAATGTTTACAACTGATAATGGATATTTTGAAGGCTTTTTCCCTGAAATATTAGATGCAATAGCTGAAGAACAAAACTGGAGAATTGATTACATTTCCGGCACAAAAGAAGAATGCATAGATAATCTACATAATGATAATATAGATCTGCTACTTAATATAACAGACTCACCTATATACCATAAAGACTTTAATCTATCAGAAGAAGCAGTGCTTACTACTTGGGACATTGCGTATTCACGAGACGACATTTCAATTCAATCGCTACTTGATTTTAGAAACAAAACAATTGCAATTGTTAATTCAGAGAAGCTCATAAGCAGCAACTATGAGATTAAGAAAAATCTTGAAAGCCTTAATATACCATGCACATTTATTGACGTTCAAACCTATCAACAGGTAATGCTCCTTATAGATAATAAACAGGCCGACATAGGCTTGGTCAACAGAATGTTTGCAAGCAAATATAAAAATGACTATGATGTATCTGCAACTCCAATCATTTTGCACCCTAAAACCCTACACTTTGCTGTGAAAAAGAATTCAGATGTAGCTTATAGAATTCTGGAACAAATAGATAATACTCTTAAAGACCTTAAAAAAGATTCCAATTCAATATATCATCAAATATTAGAGAAATATATTGGTGGCGCCTCGCAGGAAAGAAACAATAATTACCAAACTTCTGTAAAGTCGCAAAACAATATAATAAAGATAGTCAAAACAGACAACAAACTATTGACACAGCAGGAAGTCGAGTGGTTAATGGAACACCCTATAATCAGGGTACTTTGCAGTCCAAATGAGTCACCAATAGAGTTTATTGATAACAGCGGCAAACCACAAGGTATATCCATCGAATATCTTAACGCTATAGAGGATATCATTGGTGTTAAATTCCAAATATATAATGGAAAGACTCCATCCTACATACAAATGAAAGAACAGGAATACGATGTCTATCCCAGCCTGTCACCTACTGTTGGAAGATTAAAAAACTTAAACTTTTCGAAACCATACTTTTCAAGTAAGATTGTTATATTTGGTCGCTCAGATATGCCGTATATCAGTAAGATGGAAAATCTGGAAAACCTTAAGATTGGTGTTCCCAACAATCAATCAACAGCCGAAATTATTTCAAGAGATTACCCAAAGCTTAATATAATAAGAATATCCAATGTCAAAGAAGCATTCTCCTTACTCAATAATAAAACTATTGATATTGTAATTTGCAATATTATTATGGGAAATTATTGCCTAAGTCAAAATAGACTTCACAACATAAAAATCATTGGTGAAACACCTTACAACCTGAAACTTTGTATGGCGACAAGGAACGATTGGCCAATTCTCTCAAACATATTACAGAAAAGCTTAGATCAGCTAACTGAGCTTGACAAAAGTTCAATATATAGAAAGTGGATGTTAGTTGAATATGAACATGGATTTAACTATAGCCTATTTTGGAAAATTATCCTCGTAACATTAATTATTATTTTTGTTATTACCATATGGAATAGATTCCTGGCATCTGAAATTAAAAAAAGAAAACAAATAGAAAAGGAATTGTATCGCAGTGAAGCGGAACTGAGAGTCAACTACACAAAATTAGAGGAGTTGGAAACACTAAGAGACAATCTGATGCATATGGTAATACATGACATGAGGTCTCCAATAACTGTTATTGACGGAGCTCTTTATATATTGGAAAAATCTATATCTCCATCAGCCATGAACGAAGAAACAAAACAATATATCAACATGGCAAAAACCAGCTCTGAAGCTTTGGCGGCAATGGCTCAGGGATTACTTGATATCAATAGATTTGAAAACAACAAAATGCCTATAAACGCCGAAAAAACTAACCTAAAAGATTTGGCACAAAAGGCATTAAATGATATAAGGATTAGAGGAACGGAGAAAAATATTCAATTTCATTTCGATGGCGAAAATGCTATTTCAACTATGGATAAAGATATTATATACAGAGTATTCACAAACCTTATTGGCAATGCAATCAAAGCATCTTCTAAAGACTCTAAAATAACAATAAGAACAATGGATACCGAAACATCTGTAATTGGAGAAGTTACTGATACCGGCAAGGGCATTCCTAAAGAGCAGCAAAACCGCATATTTGACAAATTTGCAAGTGCTCAGAATGATAAGACAAGAGCAAAATCATCTATTGGACTTGGTCTTACATTCTGCAAACTGGCTGTTGAGGCTCATGAAGGTGAAATTTCTGTAACAAGCAGAGAAAATATAGGTAGTACATTCCGATTTGAAATCCCAAAAAAACAAAAGAGTAAGGATGAAAAGCATGAACCCCCTGTGTAAGGGCGACACGCATGTAGCCCCCCTATCTAACTAACGATTCCACCAACCCTGAATGTCTCAATAAAGCTTTAATATCGGGTTCTCGACCTCTAAACTTAACAAAAACATCCATAGGTGGCTCACTGCCTCCCAATGCTAAGACGCTATCTCTAAACTTAAGTCCGACCTTCTTGATGTTATCATCATCAAGTCCTGATTCCTCAAATGCAGCAAAAGCATCTGCTGACAAAACTTCTGCCCATTTGTAACTAAAGTATCCTGCTGCATAGCCACCTGCAAAAATATGCCCAAAAGAACATAAAAACCTGTCTTCTTCAACTGGTTTAATTACCGTGGTCTCTTTGGCTACACTATTTTTTACTTTCAATACATCGTCATAACATGAAATACTTCTATCATGAAGATTCATATCAAGAATCCCAAAATATAGTTGTCTTAACATAACAGATGCTGACATATAATTTTTTGAAGAAATTATCTTGTCAAACAAATCTTGCGGGAGTTTTTCCTTGCTTTCATAATGGCAGCTAATTCCCATCAGAACATCCTCTTGATAGCACCAGTTCTCCATAAATTGACTGGCAAGCTCAACTGCATCCCATTCAACATTATTAATACCGGCCGCCAAAGGTTCATCTACTGTTGTCAACATATGCTGCAGAGCGTGCCCAAATTCATGAAACAGCGTATTGACATCTGAGAAAGTCATCAAAGATGGCTTTGTTTCTGTAGCTCTACTCTGGTTACATACAATATATGCAACTGGTAATTTCCCGTTTTTTTTATCTAGTCCCCACAAAGAATTCATCCATGCACCATCTCGCTTCTGTCCAGATCGCACATAAGGATCCAGATAAAAAGATGCGACACTTTCGTCCTCTTTCTTTACAACAAAATATCTGACATCTTCATGCCACACAGAAACAGTTCCATCTGCACATTCAATGTTAATATCAAAAATCTTATTAGCAAGCTCAAAAACACCCTTCAAAACTATATCAAACTGAAAGTATACTCTTAAATCTTCCTCATCATAATCAAACAGTGCCTTCTTCTGTTTTTCACTCCAGTATGCTAAGTCCCAGTTTAAAATTTCTTCATAATCAGCGTTTTTTGAAAAATCTTTCAATTTTTCAATTTCATTAACCGCATAATCAAAACTGGCAACACGAAGCTTTTCCAACAATCTTTCAACTGAATCAACGGATGGTGCCATCTTGGATACAATGCTCTGCTCTGCATAATTCTTGAATCCAAGCAACTCAGACTTTCTTTTTCTTAAACTGAGAATCTTTACAATATTCTCCCTATTATCAGATTTTCCCGAAGAAGCTTTTGTAACATAAGCACGATATATTTTTTCTCTAAGATCGCGGCGAGGTGAAAATTTCATAAAAGACATAAAACATGGACCGTCCAATGTTATCTTCCATGGTCCATTTTCTGCATTTGCTTTGTCATAGCCATCTGCTTTAGCAGCCGCAGAAGTCGATTCTAACAATGAATGAGGAAGATCCGCAATCTCTTCCTGACCATCCAGTAAAACAGAATAAGCATTAGTTGCATCAATTAGATTGTTAGAGAAAGATGTTGATAGTTTAGAAAGCTGCTTCTGTATATTGCTGAATTCATCCTTCTCTGCCCCTTCAAGTCCAACACCACTAAAAGTTGCCCCCCTCAATGCACTTTCCAAAATTCTTTTTTGAGCATTTGAAAGAGACTTTAAATCATCACTATCTTTGATCTGAACCATCTTTTTGTACACAGATTTACTCTGCCCACACATAAGAGAAAAATCAACAACTAAAGGTTGAAGTTTTTCATGAACTCTCCGCCACTCATCACTATTCATAACTGACATAAAATGACCTACAATGCCCCAGGCATAATCAACTGGCTCTTCTAGTTCCATAAGTCCATTAAATAATTCTTCCCATGTGGATGAGTCTGAATCTTCCAAACTCTTAAACTTTCTTGTTGCTTCTTCCAAAATAATAGGAATTGCATCCTCTGCATGTTTGGGCTCTATGATGTCAAACCTAGGCAACTCTTCAAAATTAAACAATGGATTATTCTCTAAAATACTTTTCATCTATCTCTTATCTCTCAATTCTTGTAAAGACGTGATTTATCGCATCTCTTAAATTTTAACTCTTAATCATACCTGCGGAGCTATTCTACAACTTGCGAACTTTCGCATTTACGCATTTACGCATTTTTTTCCTGTCCATAATATGCATCTTCTCCATGCTTTCTTAGGTAGTGTTTATCCAAAAGTGTCTGTTTTATAGATTTTACATTTGGATTTAACAGGATTGTACCAATAGCAATAGAACATATCTCCTCAAGAATAATACTTTTAACAACAGACTGCATTGCATCACCTCCCCAAATAAATGGCCCATGATTTGCAACAAGAACTGCCTGCATATCATCTGAATTAATATTTTCAAAAGTGTCTACAATAACTTTGCCTGTATTCTTCTCATATTCATCCTCAATCTCAGTATCACTCATTAACCTTGTAACGGGAATATTTCCATAAAAATTATCAGCATGAGTTGTCCCCAAACATGGAACATCTATCTTTGCTTGAGCAAACTGAACAGCACACAAACTATGAGTATGGGTTATTCCTCCAATATTTTTAAATCCTTTATACAACTCAATATGTGTGGGTGTGTCAGATGATGGACGTAGCCCAAGTTTATCATCATGTATATTCCCATACATATCAACAAGAACCATGTTTTCCGGTATCAGATCTTCGTAAGGCACACCACTGGGTTTAATAACCATAGTTCCACTAGCACGATCAATCCCGCTCACATTCCCCCAAGTCATCTTTACTAACCCTGAATTCCCAAGCTCTCTGTTGGCTTCACACACTTCTTCTCTAAGTTTCTCTAACATTTCTTTCTCCCAAAAAATTAATAATGCTTGTATGCTAGCAACTGTTTACAACATTTTCAATTATATTCCAACAATAAACACATAACTTCTACCATTTATGCGTGCAAAATCAAAACATATATAATATTCTACTTAAATTACAAATTTGATTAAGGAACATACCATGACACAAAAACCAAATATACTATTCTTCTTTACAGATATGCAGCGTGCAGACACCATCCACGCTCTTGGAAACCCAATCATCAAAACACCAAACCTCGATAGACTCGTAAAAGAAGGTACAGCATTCACAAACTGTTACTCACCTTCTCCGGTTTGTGTACCTGCCAGATGCTGCATGCAATACGGCCTATACCCACAGAAGACAGGACTATTCGTAAATGGAAAAATGATGGATGATAATGATAATTCTTTTGCCGAAATATTAAACCAGACCGGATACAAAACTCAATCAATCGGCAAATGCCATTTCACACCAGATGCCAGTGCTAAGCGAGGTTTCCAAAACAGAATAATCCAGGAAGAATGTAAGAACAATCGAAAACAAGATGATTATATTGCCTACCTTGAAGACAATAATCTTGATTACTTTGAACCTCATGGAGCCCGGGGTGAAATGTACTATATTCCCCAGATTTCATCACTATCACAGGAACATGACCACCCAACTGCATGGATTGGAGACAAAACAATAGACTTTGTTGAAGAAAACAATTCAGACAAACCATGGATGCTCTTTTCAAGTTTCATACACCCCCATCCACCATTTGCACCACCAAAACCATGGCATAAACTATATAGAACTGCTGATATGCCACCTCCAATACATGCTGATGATGATAAAGAACTCTACACATATATCAACCGCCATCAAAACAGATATAAGTATCGTGATAACGGTGGACAGGATATAAACCTTATGAGAACAATAAAAGCATACTACTATGCAACAATCTCATTTGTAGACTACCAGATAGGAAGAGTACTTGATACCCTTGAAGAAACAGGCCAATTGGAAAACACCATAATAGTATTCTCCTCTGACCACGGAGAATACCTTGGCGACTATAACTGTTTTGGCAAAAGAGGCATGCAAGACCAATCTTCAAAAATTCCTATGATAATAAGGTATCCAGAAAAAATAAAACAAGACAACATTTGCAGAACACCAGTGAGTCTCGTCGATATACTGCCGACATTTGCAGATGTTGCCGGTGCCTCAGTTGATCAAAATCAATTTGATGGACAATCACTAATTAACATTCAAAACAACGAGTCTGACAGAAAATATGTCTACTCTCAATTTGGAGATAAAGGTGAAGCAATATATATGATTACATCTGAACATTGGAAGTATATATATTCCGTAGGCGACAGAAAAGAATTGCTGTTTGACAAAATCAACGATACAACTGAACTCTTTAATCAGGCAAACACCCGAACTGATGTAAAGGAAGAGATCAAACAAGATATGTTGGAACACTTCAAAAACATCAACTACACAGATGCATTTGATGAGAACAACGGCAAATTGGCTTGGAAACAATATCCTCTCAAGGATATGTCATTCTTAGACGATCCAAATGCAAATCTGCTTAAGCAGGACTACGAGCCAGTTGGAACAACTCTACCACCTGAATATTCATAAGTACGGGCGACACATGTGTCGCCCCTACTTGTCTCCATCTGGAGCTGAAACACCTACATGCTTGTGGAAACCAGAAGCATGTGCACGCCAACGATCGTCGGCTTTTACCTCAAGATAAAAGAAAGGATCAGCAGTTAATTTAACATGCTCTTGAAGCATAACTCTATGCTTATCCAACACATCTGCATATGCACCATCACCTGCAAGGTTCACCTTTTCATATGGATCATTTACCATATCATAAAGTTCTTCATCATTATCTTCAAGAAAATGAGTGTACTTGAATTTTTCAGACCTAATCATCCTGCCAGGTTCAACGGTGAACCCCCACTCACTCATCCACTCACTTGCAACATAATCTCGCTCTTGCTTAAGAGACTCATTCTTCAATAATGGTGCAAAGCTATGTCCGTAAATATTTGTTGGATACTCTATTCCTGCATACTCGCATAAAGTAGGCATCAAATCTGTATTAGACACAAGCTCATCATAAGAAATATCTTTACCGGAAACTCCGGCTCCTGCAAAAATCATTGGCACATTAGTTGTCTCTTCATAAAATGATGTATGCTTTGTTACCATCTTTCTACTTCCCATTGAATCACCATGATCTGCCATAAAAACAATAAGTGTATTGTCGGCTGAATCTGACTTCTTCAAAGCATCAATAACTCGTCCAATACAATCATCTGCCATATGAACATAATGATAATATGCAGCTAGATAATGACGAAAATTCATATCATCCCAATGTGATGCATGTTGTTGACGGCGATGTGCACAGCAGGAATATTGAACTGATTTTGGTAACTGTGAAAAATCTACAATATAATTTTCCAAAAGTTCAGGAAGTAAATCAGGTCCAGTTACATCCTCGTGCTCACCCTGAAACATACCAATCCAACTACAAATATCATGCGGATTCTGAATATCAACAGCCATTACAAATGGCTTGTCATGTGCTTTACTCAAATAATCAACACTCTTTCTTGTTGTATCTTCATCATTAAATGAATCATAATGTAATGGGTAAGCAGGATGACTTGGATCAAGATGCTTACCTTCCATACTGATAATATCGAATCCATGTAAGGATCCATTATCATGCGTCTTACCAAAATGAACACATTCATAACCGGCTGCTGAAAACAGTGAACCTACTGATGGAACATCTTCTGTAACAATGCCATTATTAAACTGGCCTACATTTGAAACACTCCATGTGTTATGCGGCATTGTTCCCGTCCAGAATGCTGCCCTTGCCGGCAAACATAATGGACAAGTTGTATATGCATTATTAAAGCTAATACCTTTTTTTGCCAAAGAATCAATATTCGGCGTCACTACATCTGCGTTGCCATAAGCTCCAACAGCTCTCTTTGAAAGCTGATCACTAATAATTATAAGTATATTATTTTCCATTATGTCCAATTCTTCCATTAATGTTAATTCTATGTGAACTGTTTATTTTGAATATTTTCACATTCACACATTTTATTTGTGGCTCTGTCACGGTTTCTATGAATGACTCATTTTTGTTCGCCCCCTCCAGGGTCGTATTATTTAATAATAGTTACCCAGCATTGCATGCGGGGCTAATAAAGTTTGACTACTTCGTAGTCTTGGAACAGCGACGGTGTCCTGCGTAGCTCGCAGAGCGAAGCATGGAAGCTGTTCAACATTAATAGCCCAGCCCTCACTTTGTAATTCTTTTACAAAGTAAGGGCGGGGTTATTTAAATATTATTAGTGTAACGACCCCGCTACCACTTTGTGCGGTAGCATAAAGTGGCGGCGGGGTCGAATTTAAAGATTTCAAAGGTTCACCCACGGAAACCGTGACAGAACCACAAATTCTATATTTTCAGTGAATCTTTCATCAATTTATAATTGATACTGTCAATAAGAGCGATCCATGATGCTTCTATAATATTGGCAGAAACGCCAACTGTTCCCCAGCTATCTGTCTTATCTGAAGACTCAATAAGTACACGTACCTTGGCACCTGTGCCTTCTTTCCCATTTATTACCAAAACCTTATAGTCAACTAATCTGACGTCTGCTAACTCAGGAAAAAACTCTATCAAGCCTTTTCTTATTGCATTATCCATTGCATTCACCGGACCATCACCTTCGGCTGCTGTATGAACAAGCTTACCGTTTGCCTCAACCTTTATAGTTGCTTCTGCTGATGGATCATTACTAGTACCTTTTTGCTCTTCCATCACTCGAAAACCTATAAATTTAAATGGCTCTTTGTATAAACCAAATTCCTTTGCAGCTAAAAGCTTAAACGAACCCTCTGCAGCTTCAAATAGATACCCCTCAGATTCCATATCCTTAACCTTGTTAAGTATTTGTTTAACTAAAGGATCTTTTTTGTCAAGATTAGGCAAAAACTGTTGAAGTTTTTTCACAATAGTGCTTCCACCTGACTGATCTGAAAGTATATATAATCTGTCATTACCAACTATACGAGGATCAATATGTTCAAATGTTGTAGGATCTTTCATGACGCCATCAATATGTGCACCACCTTTATGTGCAAAAGCTGAAGCTCCCACATATGGTTGTTTTGTGTCATCATGCAGATTAGCAATCTCATTAAAATAGCGAGATAACTCTGTTAAAGATTTTATATCTGAAGAATCTAAACATTCATAACCAAGCTTTAAACAAAGATTTGGTATTATTGTGCAGAGATTTGCATTTCCACAACGCTCACCAAGTCCATTTATTGTGCCTTGAACATGTATAGCCCCAGCCTGAACTCCTTCAAGTGTGTTTGCAACTGCACAACCCGAATCATTATGAGTGTGAATTCCCAGTGGAACATTGATAACTTCTTTAACAGCTTTCATAATCTCACGAATGTCGCTCGGAAGCATACCTCCATTAGTTTCACATAAAACTATACAGTCTGCCCCACCCTCTTCTGCAGCTAAAAGCGTCTGCAATGCATATTCAGAATTCGAGCGATATCCATCAAAAAAATGTTCAGCATCATAAATAACTTCTTCACATTTTGTCTTTAAATATTGAACTGATTCTTTTATCATCAAAAGATTCTCTTCAAGACTTGTCCGCAGAACTTCCGTAACATGCAAATCCCAAGTCTTACCAAAGACAGTAATAACAGGAGTCTTTGCTGCAACTAAAGAATTAAGTATTATATCTTCTTCCGCTTTACTATTTGGTCTACGGGTAGATCCAAATGCAGCAAGTTTTGTCTTACCAAGATCAAGCTTAGTTGCTAGTTCAAAAAAATGAACATCAAGCATATTGGTAGGATTTGGCCAACCACCTTCTATGTAGTCAACCCCAAAATCTGCCAATTTCTGTGCTATATTCAACTTATCATCAAGAGATAATGACATATCACGTGCCTGATTACCATCTCTCAAAGTTGTATCATATATTTGTATTTTTTTAGTCATATCTCTGATCCGCAAAATCTAACCAGCCGCCTGCTTCAACAAGTGCCTTGTCAAAACCACTTATTGCAAAGTCAAAAGCGCTGCTTTGATCTCTAGATGAAACCGTTAATGTTGTACTATCTATATCAACAGAAACAGTTACATCAGATCTATTTGCATATTTGTTAAATATTTCTTCTATATCCTCTTCTGGCAACTCTATAGCCAAAAGACCGCCATTAAACATGTTTTGTCTGAAAATTCTTGCAAAACCAGAAGCAAGTATTGTGTGAAAACCACACTCAGCAAAAGCCCATGGAGCATGCTCTCTTGATGAACCGCAACCAAAATTGCCCCGGGTCACAACAACTGAAGACTGCTTTAGAACATCTGAATTAGGATCAAAACCTTCAAGCGTCAAATCCTCAAGCAGATGTGGGCCTAAAGCAGACTTCTCTATTTCCGTCAAATACTTTGCCGGAATTATCTCATCGGTGTTTATGTCCGATCTATCTAAAAATAGTACTTTTCCTTCAAAATTTCTCATTATAAATACTCCCTTGGATCTGTAATTTTACCATTAATTGCAGTTGCAGCTGCCGAAGCAGGACTCATCAAGTGAACCATACCGCCTTTACCCATTCTACCATTAAAGTTTCTATTGGTAGTTGAGGCACATACTTCACCCGCATCAAGCACTCCATTTGACATTCCTAAACATGCACCACATGTTGGATTTGTCAAACACGCACCTGCATCCATAAATATTTTTATATACCCGGCATCAAGTGCCTTTGAATATATATCAGGTGTAGCTGGTGAAACAATAAGACGTACAGTGTCAGCTATGGTTTTACCTTCTAATATAGATGCAGCAATTGCCAGATCTTCCAAACGTCCATTTGTGCATGAACCCAAGTATACCTGATCAACAGGTGTTCCTGATAACTCTTCCATTGTCTTTACCTGGTCAGGTTTAAAACCAACAGTAGCAAGTGGAACCAAAGATGATGCATCTATTTCTACAACTTTTGCATATTCTGCATCAGGATCTGAATGCCAGCTCTTGAAATCAGCTAAAGCAGCAACTTTATCATTGTTATAATCTTCTTTAACAAATTTCCATAAGAAATCAAGAGTCACTTCATCAGGCATACATATACCCGTTGTCGCTCCCATCTCAACGGCCATGTTAGACAATGTCATACGTGACTCCATTGACATTTCAGAGATTTGCTCCCCATGAAATTCTACAACATGATCTGTGGCACCATTAACTGTTAAAACAGATATTATGTGCAAAATCAAATCTTTTGCATATACGCCCTTCTGCAGCATTCCATTTATATTAATCTTTATTGTTGAAGGTTTTCTAAAGGCACACACACCTTTTAAGATACCAACTTCAAGATCTGTAGTTCCAACTCCCGCAGAAAATGCACCAAATGCTCCATGTGTACATGTGTGGGAATCTCCCATTATCACTGTGTACCCAGGGCGAATAAATCCCTTCTCAGGAAAGATGGCATGGCATACTCCATTACGACCTACATCAAAGAAATCCTTGATATCATTTCTGCGAGCCCAATCTCTCAAAACTTTTGCCTGAGCTGCTGTTTTTGAGTCCTTAGATGGTGTCACATGATCAATAACTGCTTTGATCTTGGTCTTATCAAAAACACGGTCTTTCCCTCTGGCAACTAAGTCAAGAATTGCTGTTGGGGTTGTTATCTCATGACACATAACAACATCCAAGTCCAAAACATATGCACCCGGAAATGGTTCATCCCGCAAATGCTTGTCAAATATTTTATCTGCTATTGTTTTTTTCATCTATTCTTACTCTTTCTAACTTCTTCAACTTTTATATTTATTTCAACTTTATTAATAGCGTTTACATAGGCTAAAGCCGATGCTTCAATAATATCTGTACTGGTTCCATAACCATGAAACCGCTTGTTATTATACTCTACAATAAGTTTAACTTCACCTAGTGCATCACAACCGCCTGTAACTCCAGACAAACTGTAATCAATAACGTTTAATGATATTCCTGTTACTCTCGAAATTGCTGTATATGTTGCATCAACAGGTCCATCACCTGTTGCAGCTTCCTGGGTGACTTTATCGCCATCAGAAACTTTTACAGTTGAAGTGGCAATAATTCCACGTCCTGATGATACACTCAAATATTCTAATGTATACTTGCTGTTATCAACATCAACACCCACTTCCATCAATGCTTCCAAATCATCATCATACACAGAACCCTTCTTGTCCGCTAAAGACAAAAAGTTGGCATACAGTTTACCCATTTCATATGTGTCTTTTTCGTAGCCTAAATTTGATAAACGATGCTGAATAACTGCTCGTCCACTTCTACTTGTCAAATTCAATGTGTTTTTGTCTAATCCCACTGACTCTGGCGTCATGATTTCATATGTATTTTGATTCTTCAAAACACCATCTTGATGAATGCCTGAAGAGTGCGAAAATGCATTTGCACCAACAATAGCCTTATTAGGCTGAATAGGTACACCACATATATGACTTACCAGACGACTAGTCTTTGAGATCTCTTTTGTATTAATATTGGTTTCAATTCCAAAAATATCTTTTCGAGTCTTCAAAATCATAACAATCTCTTCTAAAGCTGCGTTGCCAGCCCGTTCACCCAAACCATTGACTGTACATTCAACCTGACGAGCTCCATTCAAAACCGCCATCACAGAGTTGGCTGTCCCCAAACCTAAGTCATTATGGCAGTGAACAGAAATAACTGCATCACCAATATTTGGTACTCTGGCAAAAATATCTTTTATTATATCTCCAAACTGATAACCAACTGTATAACCAACCGTGTCCGGAATGTTGATAGTCTTTGCACCGGCTTTAATTGTCTCTTCAACAAATCGGCATAACATATCTGGAGTTGTACGTCCTGCATCCTCGCAGGAAAACTCCACATCATCACATAAGTTTCTTGCATGCTTTACAGCATGCACTGCCATTGCCAAAACCTCTTCGTTGGATTTTCGCAACTTGCTGCTTGCATGAATGTCTGACGTTGCAATAAATGTGTGAATTCTACTACGTTCAGCATTCTTAACAGCCTCCGCACAGACTTCAATGTCCTTATCTACAGCTCGGGACAATCCACATATGATTGCACCTTTTATGTTTTCGGCAATTGTCGAAACACTTTCAAAGTCTCCAGGTGAACTAACCGGAAAACCTGCTTCAATGACATCAACATTCATCTTTGACAAAGCTCGAGCTATTATCAATTTCTCTTTTACAGACAAACTTGATTGTAAAGCTTGCTCGCCATCTCTTAATGTTGTATCAAATATTAAAACCTTATCCATTATTTACTTCCTTTCACCAAGCTGAGCTCTGTCAAAAACTTTATACTCTTTCAAACTCTATCTTGTTTTAAATCAATGGGATACAGACTGCTTTGTCTTATCTCCCTTGTGTGACGCGCCCTGAAAGGGCAAATTATATCAACCCAGGGCAACGTCCTGTGGTGTCAGTACTATACGCCTTCGCCCTGTAAGGGCAGCTTAACCCTATATTTATTAAGTTGCCCTTACAGGGCGCAACAAAAATTGCTACTTATTACCCTAGGCGTTGCCTAGGGCTAGTATAATTTGCCATTTCAGGGCGTAATAATTTTTCTCATAAAGCTTTTGCCAATACCAAGCAAGAATCTATCTCACGATTGCAACTCGCCCGGATCGAACCATTTCCTTTATTCCAAATGGTCTTATAAACTCTATAAATGCCTCTATCTTATCTGAATCTCCAAAAATTTCTATTGTTATGGAATCTTTCTTAATTCCAACAACGTTTCCTTTAAAAATATCAATCGCCTGAATAATTTCCGCACGAGTTGTTGATGTTGAATTAATCTTAATGAGCAACGCTTCTCTATCAACAAGATTCAGACCTGTGATATCCCGAACCTTAATAACATCAATCAGCTTATTGAGCTGCTTTTGAATCTGCTCAAGAATATCTTGATCACCATAAACAACAATTGTCATTCTTGATATGTCAGGATCTTCTGTCTCTCCAACCGTGAGACTCTGAATATTATAGGCTCGCGCTGAAAAAAGATTTGCAATACGCCCTAAAACTCCAAATTGATTTTCTACTAAAACGCTTATAATATGTTTCTTCATTATATCATTCTCCAATCTTCAAGTTCAACATCTAAAATTTCATTAATTGCTACTCCCGCAGGAACCATCGGATATACATTTTCCTCTTGTGCAACAATAAACTCCATAACTACAGGTCCATCATATGCCATGGCTTTCTGAATTGTTTCATCAACCTTTTCAGGATCTGAACAACGAAGACCTAAAATACTGTAGGACTCTGCGAGCTTAACAAAATCAGGAACGTATGAAAAACATTCGCTCGAAGGTTTAGAACAGTTATCAGGACACTCTTTCTGTCTCTTCAGACATACTCCCGAGTAATTCTTGTCCCAGAACAGATCCTGCCACTGACGAACCATTCCTAAATAGCCATTATTTAGAATTGCAACTTTAACAGGCAAACGCTCTACAAAAGCTGTTGCCAACTCTTGAATATTCATCTGAATACTTCCATCTCCAGCAATATCAATAACATACTTGTCAGGAAATGCAACCTGAGCTCCAATAGCTGCCGGCAGACCAAACCCCATAGTTCCAAGACCTCCAGAAGTCAATAACTGACGAGGGAACGTATACTCATAATACTGAGCTGCCCACATCTGATTCTGTCCAACCTCAGTTGCAATAATTGAATCCTTCGGCAAGTTTGCACAAAGTCTCTGAACAACATATTGTGGTTTAAGTTCATCTGTATCATCTGTTCTATAAAACATCTTGTGCTCTTTTTTCCAACCGGCGACTTCTTCATTCCATGCATTTTTACTTTTGGCATCAACAATAGGAATCAACTCTTCAAGAACATGCTTTGCATCACCAACAACAGGTACATCAACCTTTATAATCTTACTAACAGATGCCGGGTCAATATCAATATGAACAATCTTTGCATGGGGTGCAAATTTTGAAACATCACCAGTAATTCGATCATCAAAACGTGCTCCAACAGATATAATCAAGTCGCACTCCATCAAACCATAATTAGCAACCTTTGTTCCGTGCATTCCAGGCATTCCCATATATAACTCATGATCTTGAGGAAAAGCACCAAGTGCCATCAAGGTCGTTGTTACTGGAGCATTAATTTTCTCAGCCAATTCTTTTAAAGCTTTGCTCGCTTTACTAATAATAACACCGCCACCTGCAAAAATCACCGGACGTTCTGACAGTGCAATCATTTCTGCGGTCTTGATAATCTGCTTCTTATGACCTTGGAAGCTTGGCTTATAACCTCTGATATTTATTTCGGTTGGATAACTGTAATCTTCCAAAGTTGCTTTTGCAATATCAACAGGTAAATCAATCAAAACTGGTCCAGGGCGTCCTGTTGAAGCAATATGAAATGCCTCCGTAATAATACGCGGCAAATCTTTGATATCATTAACCAAATAATTATGCTTGGTGATTGATTGGGTTATGCCAACAATATTTGCTTCCTGAAAAGCATCAGTTCCAATCAACGATGAACTTACCTGTCCCGTAATAAAAACAATTGGTATTGAATCCATGTGGGCAGTAGCTATACCCGTAATCAAATTTGTAGCACCTGGTCCTGATGTTGCAAGGCAAACTCCAACATCACCTGATGCTCTTGCATAACCATCTGCCATATGAGCAGCTCCCTGCTCATGCCTAGCAAGAATAAATCTTATCTCTTTTGCTCTCTTATACAAAACATCAAATATAGGAATGACTACTCCACCAGGATATCCAAAAATGCACTTTGTTCCCTCTTTTATTAAAGCATCAACTAATATCTCCGCTCCGGTCATTGATTTTTTCATCTCTTTACTCCACTATTACTTTTGTTCTTCTTATTTAGATCCTTCTATTTGTTTTATTAGAAAGCCCTATTTATTCACTTATTAAAAAAAAACCCGCTTCTTTTATGAAGCGGGTTGCAAATTCTCTATTATATTATAGAACAAATTACTTATCACCAGCTTCAAAGCCTTTAATGTCAATAGACACAACAAGGACTAGTCCGTTCACCACTACTGTGAGGATTGTCAAGCTTAGTAAGTTAATAATATTTGTATATAATTTGTTCATAATGCTTGTATTTAAACAAATAACGTTAGTATTGTCAATTCTATTTTAATAAAATTGTTATTTTTTTCACCCATCACATTAACCAATAATAAATGGCTAATATTAAGATACCTGTTTTTCTGGTTGAGACCACTTTATGAGAACGAGGACGAATTTAGGCCATTCACTACGTTCATTGCTTCACCTATTGTTTATCTTTTTATGAGAACGGGCACGTTCTCGCTCCCAATCCTGCGTTCAAGCTTTGTATGTCTGCCTGGGAGCGGCAATGTCCTCATTACCATCTTGGAGTTAAGAGATACGAGTTAAGAGTTGGAAAAAAAACAAGAAAAACAACTCAAAATTAAAAAAACTTAAACAAAATCAAATTTTTTACTTGTAATACTCCCATAGTATTGATACATTTTGCGTGCTTTTGTAGTTATGGGCCTGTAGCTCAGTTGGTCAGAGCAGGGGACTCATAATCCTCTGGTCGGGGGTTCAAGTCCCTCCGGGCCCACCATATCTTTTAAGCCCAATTTAATTGATGTTTCTTAACGAAACATCTTTTTTTTTGCCTTTTTGAAATTATAACTTTACGGGCAGACTTCATGTCCTCTCCCATAACTTGCCGTCACGCAAGTAACCACGGTTACAGCGCTCCGCGCCCAAGGGACGCGGCTACAGTTGGCAACCTTGCATCAAAGCACTTGATTTGTGGACAACAGCTGTAGCCGAGTCGCGACCGCTCGGAGAAAAACAACGTTTTTCTTAGTTACAGTGCTCCGCGCCCAAGGGACGCGGCTACAGTTGGCAACCTTGCATCAAAGCACTTGATTTGTGGACAACGGCTGTAGCCGAGTCGCGACCGCTCGGAGAAAAACAACGTTTTTCTTAGTTTTAAAACAACTCAAATGCAAA
>Ga0209414_1000216_pt1 | contig 27032 bp, 33 predicted proteins | sample LakVidmifraction_4_FD_181154 | JGI IMG/M metagenome (GOLD analysis project Ga0209414, IMG submission 181154) | Hypersaline microbial communities from Lake Vida, Antarctica - Brine Hole Two &gt;0.2 micron (SPAdes) (version 2) | ecosystem: Environmental > Aquatic > Non-marine Saline and Alkaline >...
TATTAAAGGGTTCTTTGTATCTAACCCTGTGTCTAATTGTCCTTTAGTTGCTAAATGTGTGGATAGAGTTGCGGGTGAGGCTGTTACTGTACCCCCAAAGGTAGCGTTGCCTGTTACTTCTAAACTATTTAACTCAGCAGTAGATCCACTAAGTATTACTTTCTTCCAATTGGGCATGTTTATAATTTTATTAGGTTGGCTACTAGTTTGCTAGTCCACTCCCTTACGGGCCATAATATACCTATAAATATGAAGAAAAATTAGTTAGTTTCAGAATTTGAAATTTCTATTTCATTTTCTATAGACTCTATCTTAGCATTTAATTTAACTTGCATTGTACCTATAAAGATAGCATCAATACCTGTTATTGGAATAAAATCTGTGGATTTTCTGAGGGCTTTGATTTCCCTTAGTGATAGATTGGTTAGGTTATATGACATAACTTGATTTTATTTAAAACTTTTATATTTTTCTTGTAAATTTAGGGTTAAAGTGTAAAGAGTTTCTACATATTCTCCTTTAAACAAACAATTTTTTATAGTTACTAGTAAAAACTCTAATTCTTTTTCACTTAATTCAACATTAACTATTAAAGGAGTACCTAGTTTTTTAGCAGGTACCCCTTTTATTTCTACGTGGTTAGATACAAATCCCATATAACTTTTTAATTTTTTTAATAAATTCTATTTAATGTGTTTAAGAGTAAATATAAATTTCTCCATTTGCTGCAGAAAAAATGTTACCTTTTTTAATGTATTTAGCTACTACTGAAGATGGGTCTGATGTTGTGCCCTCTATTACTAAAGACATAAAGGCATCTGGTATCAAAGAATTTTGTGATGCATTAAATGAACCAGTTACCCCCCAACGAGAAACTCCTGAATCCCATCCTAAGGCCTCGGCATCTGATGACCCTACTTGTTGAATTGCTATACCACCATCACCATTTGCTTGTGAACCAGAAGCCATTCTAATAAATCTATCAGTTATGTCTAAGTTAGTTTCACTATTAAAAGAAGCTGTACCTTGTACTGTTAAGTTTCTGGTGACTATTAAATCTTGCCCAATTGTTACATCTTGAGATAAAGCAACATCCCCTGATGAAACTGTAAAGTTATTTGATGTGAATGAAGCTACACCTTTATTTGCAGATGAAGCATCTTCTCCAGAAATAGTGATTGATTGACCGCTCGCTACTGTATTAATACCTTCACCAGCTAAAATTGATAGAGATTGTGTTTTTAATGCTACAGTACCTGTTCCTGTTTCACCTGCTGTTGTTAAGTTAGAAGCTATACCTGTAATATTAGAACCATCTCCTTCAAATGAACCACTGAATGATCCACTTGCAACTACACCTGTAAGTGTTAAGCCTGCTACTGAAGAAGCGGTTGCTCCTAAAGATACTGGAGTTGAACCTATAGTTATGGCACTGTTTGTTAGTTTGGAGTTTGCAATTGATCCTGCTAACATGGAGTTAGTAATACCTTCTGCTTTTACATTTAAAGTATCCGTTGAAATTTCAATTGATGAATTATCTACGTTTACTGCTAATGCTGTTCCTGCACCACCTACTAAACCTGCCCCTGCAACTGAAGTTGCAATTTGAGTTGATGTGATTCCTGCATCCGCTACTTTTACACCACCCCCGGTTACTGTTAAAGTAGAACCATCAGCTTGTACTGAGAAAGTTGTTGGTGATGAACCATCATAGGGTCCACCGGTTAAACCATTACCTGTTGATAAATTAGGTAAGTCTGAGGTTCCTGTGAAGGACCCACTAAATGAACCTGTAAGAGTGGCTCCGGATTGTCCATCTATTAAATAGTTTGAGTTATTTGCTAATTGTGATATAGCAGATCCACTAACTATTACTTTTTTCCAATTTGCCATTTTATTACTTTATTTTAAGAAGTTGTTTTTATTTTATTTATTATACATATTATAGAGAAATGTGGTAATTATAACCCTACATAAAAATCATTAGAATGGTATGCTATTCCCCCAGTAATAGCTGTGGGTAATGTGTCAAATTCTAATAGTGATAAAATACCTAAATTATCTATTTTTATACCATTATTATCTATATTTTTTATTAATACTAAATCTAAATTATTAATATCATGTATCTCGAATCTTGCCCCAGAAGAAGGACCACCTATGCCTAGGTTAATACCATCAAACTGTAGTTGGGCATTACCCTGTATTTCTGTGGTACCAGTAGCTGTAAGAACATAGTTATCTACATTATCTATAACACCAGTTACAGAACCCCCAGCAGAGTATGCTCCTACTTTTAAACTATCTACAAATCGTATATTACTCATTTTTTAGTGTTATTTTAAAGTATTACCTGGGGTTATATCTGATATGTTAGAAATACCACCTTGATTTTCCCTTTGACGTCTTGTTCTTCCATCTTTAGTTTTTGTTACTCCTTCTTTAAATATCTCACTATTCGAAGTAGTTTCCATTGAAATTATAAATTTGGATTTTGAATTATATTTAGAAATAGAATTCATATCTTTTTGGATAGTGTCTGGTATAATATATCCTCTTAATCTAATATTAAATGTTCCTTTTACTAATCTATCCTCCCCGGTTGTAAGTTCAGTTGCTGTAGTAAAACTATCAATAAATGCCCTAAATTTAAATCTCTCAGGATTACCCCAGTATGCATCTGATGCGTATTCACATGCTTCTATTATTTTATTTAGTTGTTCCATGTAGTAGGTTTGGACTATTACACTATATTCTAAGTTAACGAAATCAGGAACAGCTACAGCATAAAATTGTTGTGCAGGAATTGCGTTGTTAATAGCTGAGAAGTTGCTGTAGAAGTTTTTAGGATTATAGGCACGTTGAAAAGATCCGTATAAGTTAGGGCTATTTGCATCTAACTTATTATAGGTAGTTCGATCCTTTGTGATAGAGTTTCTTTTTACTACTATAATAGGTAACATTATTGCTCCCTTTTTATCTCTATAATAGTTGTCTTTTTGAAAAGATTTCCACCTTTCAGGAGAACCATAAATTATGGGTACTTCTCTTCTTTCACCATTTTGATAAACAAAGGGTTTAATCACATTTTCAAAATAATAAAAAACAGCCTCATCTAGGTCCTTTAAACCAATTGAGAAAGGTTTGGTAGTATCACCAGCCCAAGATAATTTCTCAGATCTATTAAATTCAATACCTGTTTGACTTTCATTAGAATTTAAAGGTATATTAGGATTACCATATCTAGAGGTAGAAGGTACCTGTTGATCTATACTTAGTTCTTTTTGGGTTTTGGGTATGGGTTTTCTTATTGCCATTTATTTATATTTTTTACATCTAGAATCTTTCACGATATGGTGAAATTGATACTTTATCACTTGGAATATAATAAGTTGAAACTAGAATTGAAACATTTTCTCCAAATTTATCTAGGCCCGGGTTTAAAGGATTTTCAGTACCATCAGAATTATTATTGGGATAAGCAGGATTTTTACCACCCCAATATTGGTTAGAAACGGTACTCTGTACACCATAATATCCTTCTTGGTATAGAATAATATCCCCTACTTCAGGAACAACATTTGCTACTTTTAAATCATCTCTTAGAAAATAAAAGTCAATACTTTGAGCAAATCGAATTCCTTCTCCATCTCCACTATATTCCTGGTCTTTTCTGTTTATTAAAACGTTGAATAAGAAGGGACCATTGTAAAATTTTTCACCAGCCGCCTCACCATATATATTTACTTTAGTTTCTTCTAATTTAAATTGGTATATAGCACATTGTTGGGTAATAATATTACCCATTAATTCACGATTTAAATGTTTTAACAAAGAAGTATCTCTCTGTCCTGTATACATTGCTGCCATATTATCCTATATAAATAAATGTTGGGATTCCATCTAATTCTTTATCTCTACTTTCTTTTTCTGCTGCCCTTCTAGCTAACAATGAAGAACGAGAGGTTTCATCAAAATATGCTCTCAATCTTTCTAATAATGATATTTTTTCAGTAGTTGCTGCTCCTAGTAAATCTGCTTGATTTAGAGTTATATCAGAGTTAGGAATTGGAATAGTACCATATTTACCTCTAACATATCCTAAAATTTCTTTAGATATTGCTAGGGTATATTCAAAAACCCATTGTCTACCTATTGAATTTATCAAATCATAATTAGGATTAGAATAAGGCATATTGGAAGCATTAGTGACCTGACCTAATGATGGTTTTACACTTTCGCTTATTCTTTCATTTACTTTAATATATTCAAACCATATATTACCGGCCATAGAACCCGTATCCGAGACATCTACATTATGAACATAGGGACCAGGGATTGGGAATACTCTTAATATGTTATTATGCATTTCAAAACTATAATTAGACATTCTAACCGTATTGTTCATTTCAATAGCCTGAATGAGTTGGATATCATAACTAAGAGGCATCATTAGGTAGTTAGAACCAATCCCCATCATTCCCGCTGCTGGGGCTCCCCCAAAACCAAAACCAAAACCACCATAAGGGGCTAAGTATTGAGCAGATGCCGGAACAGGCTCTTGGTAAAATACTCTTTGGATTTCTATACTCCCTGTTATATTTTGTGATGCAGCCCAGGCTTTTAGATCATAATCTTGAATACTAGAAGTAAGAGCGATACTTCCCTTATACCAAGGTACATTACCACCGGTACCAGCCGAAGCCCCATACTGTTCGGACATCTTGATAATTGGTCCTAAATTTGGGGTTATTATACTATTATTTAAATCTACAAGGTCTTCAATTTCAAACCCCTCTAAAGATAACATATTATCTCTAACAATGTATGAATATAATTCATTACCATATATAGTAATTGCTTCTTCAAAAGCTGTAAAAAATGAACTAGATTGTAGTTCTATATCAACTAATGGATAACCTAACCTAATAGCACAAAACTCTGCTACTTTTACACAGTCAACTTGAAAATCAACACTGCTGTTGTAAAAACCAAAAGGCACGGAGTTAGGATTCCATATTGGGTTACCATCATATATAGGTACATTCATAGTGTAATTTTGTTATAAATATGGTAGTATTATTTAATATTATAATTTTTTTATATGAGTTGAATATTTAATTAAGTTATTTTACGGGAAATAAAATAAAATTGTGTTGTAATGTAAAACGATGTGATATATAAATTTAAACGTTATAAATACGTTAAATAACACATAATATAATATTATTAATATACAACCCATAATTGGCTACAATATTTTATCTCCTTTTAAACGATTTTCGAGGGCTTCCATAGGTTGAGTGTTAGTATAATGGAAGCATTTATATAATTCTTCTTCATCATTTAAATCAAAAGATGCAATAGGGAGTATGTGGTCTATTTGCCAATACGTTCCTTGATTATCCCAACCCATTTTATTATCGAATTTAGATTCTAAATAAATACAATATTCTCCTATAGGGCAACCTAGATATTCTAGGGTTTTATCCTTTTTTAGTAGTTGGTAAGTTTTTAAAGCTTGGTGTATTCGGGAAGAGACAGTGTGTTTTGTTCTGTATTCATTGTCTGTAGAGTATCTATCTCTGTTGTATTTTCGGTATATTTCCTTTTTGGTGTGGTAGTGGGTGTGGCTGTAGTCGTTAAAATATTTTTTATTTTCGTCTCGGTAGGATTTGTAGTAGTCAGAGTCCTTCCTACCTGAAGTATGGTAGTATGTTTTGGAGTCTCCATTTAGACAACTTTTACAGTACCGGTGTTTTCCATCTTTTTCACCTTTTCGGCTACAATATTCAGTTAAAGATTTTGTTTGGTTACATTTTTTACATTGTTTCATAGGCGGGAATTATTCATGTCGATTATATATATAAAAAAGGGACGCAAAACGCGTCCCTTCTTATAAAATATTGGTTTAGTAAGTACTATATAGTATCTAAACCAGATACATTTATGGTACCATAGAATTCGCTTCTCACCATTTTCTTAGCATATCTAGTTAATAATCCTTTTCTTGGTGTGAAAGTTTCAGGATCATAGATTAGAGGAGTCATGATTAATGGGATGTAAGGAGCAAATACAGCACCACTTTCTAAGAACTGAGTACCACGGTATCCTAATAGGATTGTGTTAGCGTTCATGTAAGGGTTTTTGTATACTTTTTGACGGCTGTTTAAAGAACCAACTTTTTGTACACCAAATGCATAATCCATTTTAGCAGCATCACCATCTGAATTAGCTGCAAATCCTGGGATTGATTCCAAAATAGTAGCTACGGTTGGAGAAACAACCATAAAGTTAGCACCACCACGAAGAGTTTTCGTATGGATGATATTACTTAACTTTTGGATTTTAGTTCCTAATGTTTGGAACCATTGTCCTTGAGAATTATAAAATCCTAAATCTGTTTGTGAAATTCCGGCACCAGTACCTGTGATAGATACGTTGTTTATAGCTGACCAAGTTTCAGTTCCGGCAGAAGCTCCTTCGATCAACATAGAAAGAATTTCTAAATCAATTTCTAATGAAATATACTCGCTTAAGATTGAAGTTAATTCTGCTTCAGCATCTAATGCATGGTATGCATTTAAATCTTGTGCAAATTCTGGTGTCCATACTGCTTTAAGTTTTCTAGTTTTAGCAACAATTGCAGAAGATTGCATTTGGATGTTGATTTCTGGGATAACTTGTGAACTTTCGTTATAGCTGTTAGGTTTGCTGTTACCGGCTTCAAAGTCACCTCTAAATACGTCTTGTGGTTGTATTTGGTAGTTTACTAATACTTTAGTAGGATCTACGAATGCTGTATCTAATACAACAAAATTGATATTAGCACCACCATCATAAGTTGTAAATTCAGATACTTGACTACCAGCTACTTGTCCGTTAGAACCCGTAATTACTGAAGTTGAAAGTGATCCAGAAAATAATTGGAATCCTTTAACACCTTCTACATCAGCATATAATAAAGATGCAGTAGGTACAGAAATTGTAGTATAATTCCCAGCAGCAACAGAAGAAGAATAATCTGAATTGAAGTTTACTTGGTCCCAAGTTGTATTTGCAGAAGTTGCAGTTGCAAATGATTCAGTGTTTTGAACAGAATATCCAAATCTACCTGATCCATACAATCCACCAGCATTTGTATTACCAAATGGAGCATTTTCAGATGTTTTATTACCATATAATGAATCACCGGCAGTGAATGGAGATTTACTAGATCCGTATTGGAAATCTAGGAAAAATACAAGACCTGAGGGTAAGTTCATTGGTTGTACAGATACAAATTCTTGTGCTGCAATTTGACCAAATACTTTACGTACTAATGGTAAAGCTACTCCAGCCCATTGTCCACCTACATTTACACCAGTTTGAGAACTAAATGTACCTGTTGATGAGGCACCACCACCTGTTTGAGATGATTCAACTACCAATTGTTTAGCTTGGTTTTCAAGAATCATTCCCATGTTGTTTTTATTAGAACCTTTCAGTCCTTCTAATAAACCTGTTTTTTCCCATTTACTAGCTAACCTAGCGGCATCAGACTGTAAAGACTGGTAGGGGTTTGCACTTTCTAATAGAGAATTTAAGCTCATTTTTTTAGTTTTTAAGTGTTTAATTGTTTTTTTAAATTAATCCTGCAAGTTTACGCATACGATCATACACTTCATTGCTTTCAATAATTGGTTTTTTAGCCTCAGTAATTATTCCTGTTGCTTTTGAAGCAGAACCTTTGATGTGGTTATGTTTAGGTGTTGTTTTAGTAACTATACCTTCGTTTAACGTTTCAAATATAAATTTTGCTTCTTTTACTGTTGATACTTTATCAAATGCTTTTAACACCTTGATTTTTTTATCTTCAGTTAAGTTTTTTTCTTTAAAGATTTTATTAGTGTAAAGTAACTTAGCGTTTAAAAGATTAACTTCATTTAATTCAAATTTAAGGGCATTGATTTCATCTATTGCCTCTTTAAATCTCATTTTTTCAGTTTCTTTTTCAGTTGGAGAATCACCTTTATCTCTATCCTTGTTATTAAACTCCTCATCAATTTCTACATCAACTTCCATATCCTCCATGTCTTCCATATCCTCCATGTCTTCCATATCTTCCATGTCTTCCATGTCTTCCATGTCTTCTCCGGCTTCAATAGTTCCGTCTGATATTAAATCTTTAATAACATCTTCAATAAAACTTTTAAGGTCGTCTTCTGACATATCTTCTAGGTCGATTTCTTCATCTTCCATACCTTCCATGTCTTCTTCTTCATCCTTCATACCATCTTTGTAGCCTTCTTCTTCAGCATCTGTACGAGCATCTTCATCTAATTCTAACTCAGCTAATAGCTCGTCTAAATTAAATTCTTCTTCCTCTTCTTGAACTGTTGATTTTCCTACTTTTTGTGGTACTAAGTTTTTTAAAGAATCCCCAGCAGGAGAATTTTTTCTTCGGAAGCTTGGAGCGTCCATTTCTTTAACTTCTTCTTCAGATTCCATTACATCATCATCATCATCTATATCCATCTCCGCTAATTTAGCAGATAACATTGATTTTAAATGAGGGGTAAAAGCTTCTTCAAGAGCAAGTTTAGCGTTTGCGATTGCTGTTTCCTTAACGGCTTTAGCATCTGCAATTGCTTCTTTTAACAAATCGGTGTTTGCCATAATCTCAAAATTTTTTTTGTGAAATACGATTATTGGAAATCGTAATATAAATAAGTATAATTTAACATCATATAAAGTACTCATGACGCATTGCATTTATACATATGATGAAATCTTTAAAAACGCAAAAGACGCTCTAAAAGAGCGTCTAATGTTTAAATCCGTCGGTAGCGTCCGAAGAAATAGGGTTTAGGTCATATTGTTTATGTTAGGGGGCATGAACCTTTTGAACAAAGGATTTCGTGTATTACTTTATTTACACTTGTATAATCATAGGTAACTATATTTTTACCTTCATTTAGGGTAGTCATATAAGAACCCGGGTTTGATGGTGTTGAAACAAAATCCCAACAAAGTAATTCAAAGTCATCTTGTACTTCCATTACTCCTTGTCTATTTTCTTCTAATGAACCCATTCCACGAGATGATACACCTACAGTAACACCACTTTTAATTAATTCTTTAAGTATATTTCCTGAGGGAGTTGGTAATATTTCTATTTTACCTACTACATTATCTTCATCCCACCAATATTCTGCTATAAGATGTGATACATTTTTTAGGTTTATTACGGTAGATTCAGGGTGATCTAATTCCCCCATTGAGCGTCGTTGCTCAATAAGTTCCTTATATTTGTCCATTTCTCTATTCCATAATTGTTTAGAATAATAGCGACCATTACCATTTTTTACTTCAGCCGTTGCTAAAATACCTTCAACAAAAAGATTACCACTTTCTTTACTAATATTTTCGGTTAATTGGTTAGGGGATATTCTTATGGTATGGGTTTCTATTAATAATTTTTTCATTTTTTACGTATTATTTTTTAGCCTCGTCTACACTATCTAAATTTAGGTAATAATTTTCTCTTTCATCTTCATCCTCAAAGTCATCACCATCCATTTCATCAACCATTTCTGGTTTTGAGTATTTTGTACCACACATTTTCTCATACAATTTTTCCATTTGGGCTTTTTTCTTATCTAAGAGCTTAACCTCCCTTTGCATTTCTTTCATTTTCTTCTTATCTACTAATTCCGATAAGTTTTCATCTTCATCTATAGAGCTTAATCTGTTAGATTTTTCTTCTATAATTTCATCTAAATAATTAATTTGAGCTTCTAATTTAACAATGTCACCTTGTTTAGCAATTTCTGATAGTTTGAAGTCAATGGTTTCTTTTTTAGGTTTTTTAGCTTTCTTATCTCTACCAGCCTTTTTCATAGATTCTTCTTTATCTCCGTCATCATCTATGTCCATAAAGTCAGGTTTATCTTCCTCTTTAATTCCTGCTTTTTCTTGAGATGCTTCGATTGCTTTATCTTTAGCTTCATCAAATTTATCAAAATCTTCTTCCATAGCTCTTGGACCGTTTAAAGATTCTTTTATAAGTCTTGAAATTTTTTGATTTTTAGATTCTTTAACGGGTACTAAGGCTTCACTACTTTTTTTTAATTTAGTACTATATCCTGATCCTCCATACGTTTCCCCATCATTTATATCTACTTTTTGTTCAGTATAACCTAAACCCTTAATACCAAATTGTCCCTCTTTAACATAATGTAAAGGATCTTTAGTAAGATTTTTAATAGCTAATTCTTTTGCTTCATCTAGGGTTAAGGCACTATTATATTTAATTTCTAATTGGACTCCTGTTAGTAGTTCTTGGGTATTTATGTTATTAATATTCTCAGCTTTATAATCATAATTGTGAGATTCGATATTTTCAACTGCATCAGAAACTTTATAAGAACCTCCCAATTTATTATCCATTGTAAACTTTACATTAGAGTCAGATTTTATTTTTCCTTCTTGTTCTAAGGTGTTAGTTTTCATATCATTATTAACAATCGCTTCTAAGGATTTTGATTTTTCTTCATTAACAAAAGCCTCGAATTTAGTTTCCCAAGGTTGTTTATTTGAATTAAAATCTTCAGAGGTTAATTGTACTAAAGGTTTTAAGGTAACAATACCTCCTAATTCTTCTGAGATAATGTGTTTGGTTCTTTTTTTATTATTAGAAAATTTTTCTGTAAGTTCTCTAAATAATTCTTCTGATTGTTTCATATTAATTGGGTTGTAATAGTGTTTCTATATCGTTAAAATAATCGTTAAGTATATCAGTTCCTATAAGTACATTATAACTGTTAGGATTGTCTCTGTAATGTTTTATGGTTTCAATTTTACCTAATTTGATTAACTTTTTAATTTCAATCAATCTTGATTCTAAAACATCAAAAGCTAATATACGTTTTTCGTGAAATTTGGAAACTTCCTCCTTTTCTTCTTTTATTATACGTTTATACATATTAGAATGGAATTTTAAATAGATTTTTGTTTTTTTGGTAATTTAAATGCATATTTACCTAAGTAGGCACCTGCACCCCCCGAAGTAGATATTTCATCTATTTCATCTTCATTTATACCAATTGATTTTTTATATTCTTCAGGGTAGTTATTTCTAACGTGAGTGCGAATTAAGTTTCTTAAGTTTCTAGCTTGTTCGTATATATCTAAAAATTTTTTATCATCTTTAGCTTTAACATAAACCCCCTTAGCAGTTTCAGTTAATTCTGATGAATCTTTTATGAGTTTATCTAAATTAGGAACATAATCAATAGTCCAAGATACGGTTCCAGTAGTAGGGTTAACATTAGTAACTTGAGATTTAACACCCCTATCTACTTTAACATCACCTACTTCAAATTCTTTAAGCTTATACTTGTATACCATTTGATATTTTTATTTCGTTTGCTAATTGATAATAACGTAATAAATCAACTAAATTACTATCTCCAACTTTATCAGTTTTCTTTAGTTCAACTAAATATTTTACTACTTCGGTGATTTTAACTTGGGTGACTTTATCTTTAACTTCTTTAACTATTTCTTTGATTATAGATTTTAAATCTTCAATTTTACCATTATAGAAATTTCTTAAATCTGGGGTAGAGTCTACTGAATTTATGTATTCTTTGAGAATTTGTTTTTGTTCATTAGTTAGATTGTCGTATTTCCCATTAAATTTTTCTAATAAGATTCTATAGGTAAGAGTTCTTATATCTTTATCATAAGTAGCAAATTCTTTTAGTACTGTTTGTTTAGTATCTTCTTGAATTTCTTTCTTAGTTAAATGTTCTAGCAAAGTTACTTTATTTTCAATTAACTGGTTAGGGTCTATAGATAAAGTAGAGTTTGTATTTTCTATTAAAGTATATAGGGCAGCTAATTCTTTATAGTTAGCTACTTTTGAACCAAAAAAAGATTCTAAATTGTAATGTTTTTTGATCTCATTAATTAAATTATATTTTTGCTTTTTTAATGAAGTTCTATTAAACTTAGAAGAAGCCCCCAATATAGTATCAACTACTAATGCCGCTCTACTTTCATTTAATACTTTGGATTTTAGAATAGACTCATAGAGTTTATATTCTTTACCTAGGCTAGTCTTAACAAAGTATTCTTTTAATATATCTATAGCAGGAGAATCACTACCTTTTAAAGTATCAGAGGTTATTTGACGTACTAATAATTCAAAAAGAATTCCAGTATTCTTGTATTTAGAATGTGTGATTTTATTATTTTTTTTCATCAAAGAATATATTTGTTTATAAATATTGAAGGGAAATTACTCCTTTAATTGTTTTTCATCTAATAATGATGATGTGTCCCTATCAGCGTCAAATACTAGGTTTTTCTTGTCCATAGATTCAAATAGTTGTTTATTTTGCAAGTAAGCCTTTTTAGCACCTTCGAGTGCTAAGGGGTTTCCACCCTTAAATTTAGGACGAAGTGAATCTGCGCTTTCTTTATCTTTACCTTTCATACCTTGAACCCCTAAACGGTCTTTACCAAAATTAGAATCTTGTTTATTTCTTGAGGTAACTGTGTCTTTTGGACGTCCTAAATCAGGCTCGTCCTCATTATAACCATCAGGTACATTTCCAGGGTCAGACATTGTTCGGCCTTTACCATATAGTGAAGCTAAATCATGAGGAGTACCGTAGGATTTACCTGTTTCTAGGGGGTCATTCCCTTCAGAAGCAATTTGTTCCATCCTAAACTTACGTTTTGCATCTTCTCTAGTTAAATCTCTATACTCATCAAATTGGTCTTCACTAAATTGGTAAACATTATCGTAAATCCAATCAGAGGGTACTAAGCCTTGCTCTAACAGCATAGCGGCTAGTTCAGTTTTTGATTTCAATAATTCAATCTTTTCCTGTTCTAATACAATAGAGGGACTAGACATATGAAGTGTAAAATTGGTTAAGGTTTCATCAGTATAACCCTGGGTGTATAGGTGAACTAGGGCTATTTTATTTAATTCTGATAGTATAATGCGTTGTAATCTTTCTATAGTACGTGCGAATCTAATATCTTGAGCTGCTAAAGTAGATTTTCCTTCAATATCTTCTTCATATCCTAAGAATGCTTTTGGTATTTTAAGAGCAGCAAATAATTTACCTCTTAAATATTCAACATCTTGGATACCATCATATTGTAATCCAGGTGCGGTCTCAATTTTAGTTGTTTGATCATTTCCACGAACGGGGATATAGAAATCTTCCAACATATTTTGTTGGTTAAACTTTAAATTATATTCCCCTGTTTTATTATCTTGGAAAGGGGTACGTTTTAAATTACTAATAGTTTTTTGCATAAATGCATCTATCTCATTTGGGGGTATAGACCCAACATTCATATAAAAAATACGTTTTTCAGGAGCACGAGAGATTCTATGAATTAACATAGCATCTTCCATTAGCACGTATTGTTTGTATAATTTTCTAGCGGGTTCAATATATGATCTACCATAAGGAAGATAGTTAACATCAGAAAGTAACCTAAAATGGGCCATTTCATAATTGTCAAAATAAATACCAGGTTCATTTTGTAAATTACCAGCAGTAGCCCCTTGAACCGGATACATACCCGAGCTATGACTTCCCATTCCATCGGCTGCAAATTTATATCTTATAGATGCTGGGTTTTCTGGGTTGTATCCTTCTTGTCTTTCAATATTATAGGCCGTATAGGGAACTACATTATAAACCCCATATTTTTCTGCTATTTCTAATTTTAAAAAGAAATCACCATATTTACACATTTGACGTATCCACATCCATAAATTAAATTCTATATTTAATACATCATAAAATAGATTATATAGTATCTTTTGTACATCTTCATTAGCACTTCTAATTTGGAGTACTTCACCCATGTCATTTTTTAAGGTTGATTCATCAGCTAATATATCAAGAGCAGAAGCAATAATAGCATCTTGATCCATTACATCATAATCTGAGTATAGTTGGGGTCTTAGATATTGATAATTTTGATTAACTTGGGCTCCATATAATGAAGTTGGATTTGTTGAATATATTCTATTATATCTATCCATCAATGAATTAGTCTCTAATTCACCTGTGGATTGGATTTGGCCACTATCTATTACTTTTACTTGATTACCACCAACATTTCTAATTATTACATCAGTTGAAAATAATCTTTTTAATCTTGTAAATACACTTTTGTCAGCCATAATTGGTTGTTATTATTATTATAAATATTATTTAAAGAAGCCATTTAATGGATTCTTGTTTTCCATCTATTTCCTGATGGTAAGGATTATCAGTTCCTTGTGAAAAGCCATAACCTCCTTGATATGATGTTCTGTTTACTTTTATACTACTTAAAGCATTTTTAGTAGCCTGTAATCCTTGTTGGTTTAATTTTAAAGCAGTATCTCTAATGTACATCCCTATACCAAAAGACATTACTAAGTCATCATTGTACCCACTTTGAGCCTCTGCTCGGTTATTCCTCCAAATAAAGGTTTTCATTTCTTCTATTAACCTTTTTGATTGAATAGTTACACCTTTATCACCAACATATTCTTGAAATTTACCTATAACCATAGGTCTAGTTCTAGAGGACATTGTAAAACCTGCTACTCGTTTTGAATTATCTTGGTATTTGTCAAAATACGAATTGGCTGTTGGGGAATCACTCTTTTGTGAATAATAAAGGTTAGGGTATTGTCTGTCTATAGCGACTTGTATTGTTGCCCAACCTATGTTAGCATTTTCTATTACTAACATTGCCTCATTATATTCTGTGGCTAGTCCTACTAATAAATGACCAAATTCTTTTGTACCTAATTGTCCTTTATATTCAGCAACTTGCACATTATTTTCTACGTCAATTACGTGACAGGCCGAATTATCTTTACCATCTCCACGGGCTACATCGGCTACAACAATATATTCTCTAGTGTAGTCAGGTGACTCCCAAACCCACAAATTTTTATCCGCCCCTCTTCGCTCCATAGGGTCCTTTATAAATGATTTTTCATAATATTCTATATTTTCATTATAAAATACTATATCACCTGATGTACTGAAGTCACAATCACATTCTTGTGCCGCTAATCTAGGGTCACCTAATAGAGCATCTTGAGCATCTCTCCATATTTGGTCTCGTTCTGGGTGTACATACCAGGGTAATTTTATTGGTAAAAAGTCGTTTTCTCTATTTTCTGCTTTAACCCAGGTTTGATGGAACCAATTACCAGTTCCATAAGGTGTGGATAATACAATTGCCCCACCCCCTGTATTATGGTTCACTATGTTATTGGCAATAAAAGAATGGGATGAGGGTATCTTTAAATCGTAGGTTTCAATTTCCTCATGTTCTTCTATAGATATTATCTCATTATAATAAACTTCGTCTAATAAATTAAATTGATATTCTAATTCTTTATATTCAGGAAGAGAAGGATTACAATTTTTTAATAATTGTATTGTAGCCTGTTTAGATATATTTTTATTGTTCCTCCATAAAAAACCTTCAATATTAGTGAATTTTCTATTCCACCCAGATAAACTATACCCACTTTTTTTAATAAGAGAACTAATTAATGGTGGGTTAATATTATTTAAATTAATACCACCCCAATCTTTTATATTTTCTAATAGAGTCTTGTTATTTTGTTTTCTTTCTAATTTAAATCCTATATTATCATAGAATTTTATGCTATTTTCTTTATTTATGTCTAATCTATACCCCTCAGAATCTACAGATACCAGTTTGTTTTTCTTCCAATAGACTTTTTTAAACTTGGATTTAATCCCAAAATTTAAAAGCATTATGTGGATATCTAAAACTAGCTGTTTTGATGTAGAGACATAGGATATTCCTTTCTTATGAGCACACCCATCCCCATCAAAACAACCACTTAAAAATTGTATTTGTTCTTCTTTTGAAGATGCTAGTATATGTGAAGGGACTAATTTATTGGAAGCACCTGAGGGAATTTGGAGGAATTCTTTAAATAATTTATAGGTTATGTTGGATGATAAATTATAGTTAACTCTTCCCCCATATTTAAACCCTATGGATTCTAACCAATTTTGAAGGGGTTTATCCCCTGTTGCTATATTAATCCTACGTTTACCATAACTACCTTCAGCTACCCATAACCCAATCAAATATGCTAAATCTATATTGTTTAAACTCCAAGGTTTTGTGTTAAAATGTTCATTTTCATATTTTGGGTAAACAATGGGTTTACCAAAAGTATTTTGATTATAAACACACTTTATAGTATCCCCAGGTTTAAGGTGTTGGGTTTGAATCCATTCCTCTTTTTGGGTTAGAAGTGGGTGTTCTTTGGTTGTTATTAAATGATTACCATCTTCAAACGAAATTTTATATGTTTGAGATTTTGGGGATTTATAAAAATGAGTGGTTTTTTCAATTTTGTTATCTCTATTGAATATTGAAATTTCTAGGTCATTAAATCCTTCTTGGGGGTCCTTATATAAATCCTTAATCCTATATAAACCCTTAGATGTATAAACTATACTATTTTCCTCAATACAAGCTAGAGTTTGCTGTGCAGAAGCCCAAGTTTCAGCAATATTATCAATAAAGGCCGCTTCATCTATTATTAGCAAGGATACTGCCTCTGAACGTGCAGCATCTACATTAGAAGATTTTGCTTGGATTTTTGAACCGTTTGATAATCTAAGAGATAATTTATTATTTTCTTCAGAATCTACTTTTAACCATGAAGGTAAGTTCTTCCACATAAATTGAACTTTAGTTACTAAGTTTCTTGCAGTTGCTTGTGTTGTTGCTAAGGCTAATATATTTTTATCCTTGTGAAAAGTCATTAACCAAAGAGAATAACCAGCAGATAGGGTTGATATACCTAATTGTCTAGATTTTAATATAGCGGTGTAATCGTGTTTTTGAAATAACGTTAGTACCTTTTCTTGGAAGGGAAATAAATTAAATTGTATGCGCCCACGTTGGGGGTGTTGTATATAACAATATTTACGCATAAAATGTACAGGGTCTTTACAACAGCGAAGGTATTCTTGGCGTATTACTTGTTTTATATCTGACATGCAGTTATTTTAATATAAAGATGGTACCTATCACTGATATTATTCCGATTCCACCTATTAGTTTGGTTTGGATTTTTTGCTTTTTTAGGGATGTCTTTAATTGTAGATTTAAATCCTCAGAAAGTTTATTTTGCATTTGAAGATTTTGAGTTATAGATTCAAAATTAGTTACTTTAGAATTCAAAATACTAATAACACTATCTTTAAAAAATACCTTTGTTTCTAATAAGGATACTTTACCATATACCAAAGATAATTCTTCTTTAAAACTGTCGCCTTGTATTAAATCTTTAATTACTAATCTTACTATAGGTTTTTTTAATTGTATCGTTGTACTGTCTGTAACGGTTTGTGAAAAACAATTTAAGCTCATCATCATTAAAAAAGTTAACAGAATTAATTTTTTCATTTGTTTGTTTTTTTAAAATAATAATATTTTTATTTTGAGTATTTATTTTTTGATCTAAATTTGATATTTGAATATTTAAAGTATCAATTTGAAAAGTTAGTTCGTCATTTATGTTATGTAAGGAATCAACTTTTTTTTCTAGTTCTTTAATTTTAGTATTATATTCTTTAGTATATCCATTAGGATTTAATGTAAGAAGATATACTATATAAGAACCAATAACTAAAATAAGTGCTATATATAAAAACCTTTCTTTTAATGGCATTACATTTTCTTTTTAAATACTATACTTTCTAATTCCTTTTTTAATTTAGTTTTATCCTTTAAGGCTTTAACTAATTTTTCTTTTTCTTCACCTTCAGCACTAGAATATTTTTTAGCTAAAGATTTCATTTCTTGAGTTAATAAAGCAAGTTCGTCTTTTGCCTTATTAAAGCCCTTGTTAGCCTTAATATCAGATTTTTTAGGTTCAGCGTCCTCGTCTTCATTTTCATTTAAACCATAAGAACTAGCATTATCTACAAACCCTTGAATGTATCCTTTTTTAAAAGATTGAAAATCGGGTTTATTTTGGAATTGACCCTTTACTGATTCAAAGGCGTTTTCTCCTGCTTCATATCCCATTTCTTCTAGATCTGCTAACCCTATATTCATTTCCTCTATACCTGCTTCATCCTTAGCCTTTTTTAAGCCTTGAACTGCTACAGTTAAATCATTAGTAGATTTTATTTCTTCTTCATTCCCCTCAGATAGTGAGGTTAAAATGTTTTCTTTAATATACTTTTTTAAGTCAGATTTTTTCATTATAATTAAATTTTATTATAAATATGTTAAGATTGTATAAAATGTAAAAGTTGTAAGATTCGTTCTTCTGTAGACCCGGATAGTATTCCAAGTTTGTTGATTTTATGGTCGTGTTTCTTAATTAAATTTACAATTGTTGAATTTATTAAATCTCTATATTGTTCGTTTGTTTCTCTAATACCATTAAACTCAATAGGGATACCTTCAGGTGAAATATAAAAGATATAATCATACTCACTAATAAAATTACTGGCATAGGTTTCAAATAAATCCTTGTCTGATTGTTTTATTGATTTGGATTGGGAAGTAAAGGCCATAACATCAATAATAGTCCTATCTGTAATAATATTTTCATGCATCAACTCACTACACCTTTCAGCTAAAAATATTGTTTGCCCCTTTAACGTAGAATCTGTATTTAACGGAATACCTAAGGACATTAAATGTTGACTTCGTTCTGTTGCAAAGGTATAATCTTTAAATTGCTCTAATTTTTTTAAAGAATTTACCAGAGAGGTTTTGCCAACACTCATGGTACCACATATTCCTATGCGATTTGTTTTTCTTTTTTCCATATAACTAATTTCTATAATCTGAAAGTGATGCTTTCATAGATTGGTTTTTGTAGTAGGGTAGTCCTTCTCTTTGTTGTCTAGCTTCGTTCCATTCATCTTTAGTATGTTGAATACCGTATAAATAGTATTCAGCATTTTTTCTTTTACCTTCGGGTATAAGAGCGGGTCCTTCCCATTTATGAAGTTTACCATCCCAAACATACGCTATGGTACCATCTTCTTTTTTTAATTTTCTACTCTGTGGGAATGGTGTCTTTTCTATTTTAGCCATGATATTATATTATTTGTAGTTAATATACGAAATTTAATTTAATTATCCAAATTTTTATTTATATCTCTACTCAAAACTATAGTGGGTATTATTGTTTATATTTACAATATTTTATAAACCTAATTATATTAAATTACTAACACAATGAGCTCCCTGTGCTGCACTTACTGCTATCCCCCTTGAACTTAAACTATCTCCAACAAAGTGTATATTGGGATAATCCACTAAAGATAGATCACTGTATTTAACTAAAACCTCTTCCGATAAAAACTTGACTTCTGGGATATATATCCCATAATCATCTCCAAATTCAAACACAACATTTAAATCTGCTATGAAATTAACTATATATTTAGCGTATTCCCCATAAGATCGTTTAAATAAATCTAGACTATCTAATTCTAAAACATTTTGGGGGTTACCTTCGGCATTTAATGATGGTTTGCGAGTTTGATTTGGAGAGTAATATAACCCCCTATAATTATTTTGACATTTGTCTACTAATTGTTTTTGAAATTCAAACGGATATTCTATCCCTTTAATTTCCATAATAATACCAAAGTTATTCATATTATTAATCATATTCTCTTGTTTAAAACTATGACCGTTATATGATTTCATACCATATGTATTTTCTTCTGCTACATATGCACCGCCTGAATTAGTGCAAAAAGTTCGGAGAGATATTTTATCATTTGGTTTTTGGTATAATTTGAAATCATAGGATATATCTAACATTTTTTGAGTGTATTTTTGTGGTAATTCCATTCTAACCCCAATTTGTACACTTTTTGGTTCTTTCTTTAAATTATATTTATCTATTAATTTTTGAGTTAAATCTATACCTGATTTTCCAGTGCCAAATATTAATTTATCAAAAGTTACTTCAAAATCTTCGGTATATATTTTTTGTTGTTCAAAATCTATATCTTGCACACTAGTTTCCCATATAAATTTTACATCTTTTTCTACTAACCAATCATACCATTTTTTACCTAAATCATGTAAATAATTTGTTCCTATATGATAGGTAGGAGCCATTCTTAAATTAAAATAAGGACGTATAAATTCAGGTTCCTCTACAGGGTTAGAAAACATAACTTTTGATTTATCGGGGTGAAATCGTAATAATACTTCCCAAGTTTCATCTATAAGTTGAGTAGCTTTACCATCCCCAACATATTTAGATAGATGCCCCCCAATAGTATTATGTAAATAAACCCATTTCCCATCTGAAAAAAGTCCACACCCGGCGTATCCTTCCATTACTTCTTCGGGTAATCTATTATAAGGGTCTTTGCCTTTATCTATAATAGTAATTAATTCTCCAGGATACCCGTTATCTATTAATTTTGTAGCAGCATTAATTCCACTTACTCCACTTCCTACAATAACGATTTTGTTTTTTTTATTATTCATATTTATATTTAAATCCCTGGTTTGTTTTTTGTCTTTTATTACTATCTTTTTACTAATATTGATACTTTATTTATGTATTAATATACAAAAAAAAATGACGCAATCCTAATAATTGCGTCACAGATGCGTTTTTTTGAGTTTTGAAATCGAATGGGCTATGAATCCATTCTATAAGTTTTTTTGTTTTTATTAATGTTTTTTGTTATTCATCACCAAAAGGAGTATATCCTTCTTCGGAACCATCATATTCTTGAGGGCTTCGAAGTTGTTGTCCTGAGGTGTTGTAATAATATTCACCATCAAACTATTCGAAACTATTTGAGGGCGGGTAATATTCTTCTTCCATGTTAGAGGTATCAAATTCGTCATGCTCCTCATCATATTCAACTTCCCCTACTTGACCATAATCTAACTTATACTCTGTATCATTGGTTGTTTGGGTTGTATTTTCTTCTGCCAAGTATTTTCTAAATGTATATAGTTCTTTCATTTTATTATTCTTATTATTCTTATTATTCTTATTATTTTATTTCTCGTATAAATATACGAAAATTCTTCAACGTATCCAAATCTAATACCATATATTTACCAAGCTTTACAAGACCAATATCTTGCCATTGTTTTAGGTCCTGGCGAATCACAATTAAATCTTGCTCTAAATGCTTTTCTACGTTTTGGGTTAGATTTTCTAATACTCATAGTTGGACGTTTTGCAGACGAACCACCATGTCCAAAATTTACTTTTTTTACTTTAATAGAACCATCAACATTTTTCTTGCCAGAGTTGACGTATACTTTAAATTTTTTACTATCCCCTCGTGTTGGTTTATTTAAAGTAACGGTTTTTCCTTGATACTTTGCCTCCGTAATATTTTCATCAATAATTTCCATTTCTAACAATGCATTAATTTCCATATCTACCTCATCTAATTCAAGGGTTTTTTTTTTAGATCTTTAACAATTTCTTTTACATCATCTAAAGTTAATCTACTTGCTACCAGTTTTCCATTAGCACTATTAACTTCATAAATATTATTGGAAGATGTTGCTTTTGTAATATTATTTTTATTGGATATTTTTTCGACCTCGTTTAAGGGTTCATCTTGGTAAATATATGTGTGGTCTTTTCCATCTTTATCTGCTTTTACTAACTTACCATTTTTATGAAGTTTGGACATATCTTCCTTAGTAAATGTTATAGTATGCTCAGTTAAATCCAAGATTTCTTCCAGGGATACACAATCATCAACAGTTTTACCACCTTTGTTAATTTTAACTTTATCACCTATTTCAACTTCGTTTAAATAAGTTTTTATTAGTACTTCATCTTCTTCACTTAAATCTAATATATTACGAGAATACATTTTTCTAGCTTCTTTAATTAGAAGTGCTTTGGATTTTAATCCAAGTTTTGATTCACATAAAGGTATATTCTGGTCAATATGAAATTGTAAGTTTTCAGATAATAAAGATTTAACTTTAATTTCAGTAAGTAAAGGTCCTGTTGTTTTTGTTTCGCAAGTATTACATCCGCATTTACACATAGTTAACTACATTTTAATATATTATGATGCCTTTACAAAAATAGCGCTATCTTGGGTCTGTGATGACGCATAGTTAAGTAAATCAGCAACAATTTCGTTTGGGTTATTTGAGTTGTTTATACCATTAATTACTTCTAAGGCTAGGTATTTTGATATTCTATAAGATAGATTTTGGTTTAAGGTTTTCTTTGGGTTATCATAGTATTTTTCAAAATCCTCGTCTTCTAAACCAGGTGTTGATTTCCACAAGTTTTCAAATTTTGCTTTAAAATTTGGGTCTTCGTTTAATACTAAATCTTTTACTTTTGATGGTGAAGTTAATTCAACATCATTATCATTTAATGCTTTTTTGATAATACCATATCCTACTTTCCCACCTGCGGCTTTTTTGCCTAATATTTCACCTTGAAACCCACTTAAACCATTAAAGTTTCTGAATTCCATGGAGGAATCGTTGAATAGGATATATCCTTTGGCTGCATTAGGGCGAGGATCGATACCCTTAAAATCATATATTTCTTTTGATTTTTCAGGGAGGTTAAATACTTTTAAAGTAGCCTCTTTACCTGCTTTTTTTAATGAAACACCAATAATTTTCCCTTCATTATACTTTTTTAATAATAATGAATTTATTTCTTCTAAAGTATTAGGCCAACTAATACCCATTTCTTCAGGAGAAACCATCCATATGTCAGCCGGGCTCCATTTATTAATATCGCTTATACCAACGTCTTTTAATAGGGGCTTTACTGATTTTTCCAGGTTTTTAACCCAATTTGATCCTCTGTTTTGTGTAAATTTACCACTATATTGTGATGCCAAGGCATTTGCTATACTAATACTAGATATTAACCACCCTATATTTGATTGGAGTAATTCCCTAGCACCTTCAAAGTCGGTAACTTCTACTTGGTTTTTTATGTCTAATACAGATTCATCATTTACCTCTTCACTGCTTATGTCTCCGGAATATGAATATCTAATGGCATTAACTATAGATTGGGCAGATTCTCCTTGAGCTGTTAAAGCGGATCCCCCCCTCATACCTCCTCCCCCACCGAAATCAGCAGTTTTTTTTAGTTTTGATGTATTTATTTTATTACCCTCTTTATCTATTAAAGTAATAGCCTTCTGTAATTGAGTTTTTCCTTGAAGTTGACTTATAACTTCGTCAACATTATCAACTATAAATACCCCTCCTGAATTTAGTTCTAACTCCTCTCCATTTTGAATCTTATTAATCAAAATTTCAATTCTTGGGGTTTTCACACCACCAGGTAAAGTAGCATCTTTACTTAGTTCAGATGGGGATAAAGCTGTTTCTGATATTTTGAATTTAAGCCCACCTAAGGTGTCACTAATTAAAGATTCTAACAATAAAACATCATGCTCATTATCCATGTCAGGATATCCTTTGCTAAACTTATAAGCATATTTTGTAAAAAATGTATCGAATGTGTCTTTCATTATGCTTCTACTTCTACATCAACCTCTACTTCTTCAGTATCAGTCGAATCGGTTGTTTCTGTATCGGATGTATCTCCCATATCTACTCCTACAGTAGGTCCAATTCTTAAAATACGATTAATAGCTAATGATGCTCTTTCTTCTTCATCTAAGTTAAGTAGATAATATTTTTTACCTGCTACTTGAGCTATCCAACTACGTTCAGTGTACATAAGCAGGAAATTTTGCCCGTTTAATAAGTTTATACGGAAAGTGGTTGGACGTGGAGCAACCCAATCAACAGATTCTAAGAAGGAGTCGAATTGACCCGTTAATAAATCAACTATAACATCTTTAAGGGCAGGGAATTTAACTAATTCATCGTACGCTAAAGCAGCATCATCCGTCTTAGATCTTTCAGCCATAACCTTAACGGCTAGGTTTTTAATTTTATCTCTTAATTCTGCTTTAGTCATTATTTTATATCTTTGAATTGTTTTGATACTTTTTCCCAGGGGTAATTTTGGTCAACCCAACCTTGGAGTCTTTCTTCATCCCAATCTTTTTTAAACTTGCCTGATGAATTTAGAGATTTTAATATTGCTAATTTTTTAGCAGTACGTGAATTCCACTCTTTACTGTCAAGTCCTTTTTCAGCCGTTCTACTTACATCTATGGAGTTCCATTCTTTTTCAGAAGAGTTTGAAGAAGTGTTTTCTAATAATTTTTCTTGCATTATAGACTTAATACGTTCTGATAATGATTTATGGTTATTTGGGTTGGAGGTTATGATTTCATAATAACCCATTTTTACTGCTTTTTCAAAGTAGGGTTGTTTCCATTCGGTATCAAAATTTTTACCATTGGGGGTATAACCATGACCATAATCTTCTTTACTAAAGATACTCCCAAGGGGATACATTTCTACACCTGGGTATAGTTTGAGTAGCTTAAATGAAGGGTAACTCTTAAAATTTTCTTCTTTCAATTTTTCTTGTTGATCCATGAGTTTATCTACTTTCTCTACACGTTCGTCTAGATCATCAACCACTTCATTTTTTATTAATGCCGATTGGATTAACTCTCTGATTTTTTCTTTATTCATGTTTTCGACTTTATTTTTGGATTGTTTTGTTGCTATACCATACATAACTTTTTCAGCACCCCTACCATACTTTTTTACTAATTTACGTTTATTAGATAATAGACCCTTAAGTGCCTCATCACGTTTGGTTATTTCTCTTTCTGTAAGCTTGCGTTCGTTGAGCATGTTTATTATTATCTGCTCCCCACTACATACTCTCTAGTGAAAAATGTAATGGTATTTCCGATTTGATTTGCTAATTTCGTATTACCTAGGGCCTCGGCAGTATCCATTGCTACTTTTAGAGAATCTTGAATAGCTTCTTCTTCTGGGGATAAACCCGCTTCTGCTTTAGTAGGGGTTCCTTGTTTAGTGATTTCGATATCGTCTGTCTCTATATCAACATCTATTTCATCTTCAGATTCCATATCAACATCAACATCATCTTCTTCTTCACTCAATGATAGTTCAGCTAATATATCTTGTTTAATTTTAGCTTTTAATTCAGATACTTTCATTTTTGATGATTTTTTCATATCTGCTTTTTCATCTTTGATACCATCTAAGTACCCTTCTTCTTCGGTATCAGTACGTAAGTTTTCAGCTAATAGTGTGTTATCAGAGTGAAGTCTTCCACTTGCTATATAACCTTGTAAATTAAAGTTGTCCATTATATTGTATTTTATTTATAAATATTAGTTTTTGTTTGTAAGATTAGATTTGAATATTTTAAAGTCTTTACCTTTATATTTTTGTTCTTTAGCTTTTGCTAGAGCCTCTTCCTCCGAATTAGCTTTTATATTGATATAATCATCATCATAATCATCATTTCGATATACCCAAAATTGAACTGTATATTCATTTTCTGGGGTTTCATTTAAATATCGGTTCTTATTCCATTCGTGTAAATCAAATTCTTTTAGTGGGGTTGAAGTTGAATCTTCGGAATGGTATTCCCCCCTTTTCCAATCATAGACGTCAAAATTGTCTTTCATAATAATTAATTTGTTATAAATATGGTTATTCTTTTGTTTTTAAACTTTCTAAATGTTCTATAATAATTTCTGAGTATTCATCTACTTTGTTATTATCTAATTTACCAACCCATTTTTCAATATCCCCGTTTTCTGCTATAAAAGAATCATTACTTTCATTTAATCTATCTTGAACAAATTGTTTAAATTCTTCTATTCTATTATCAATAACTTTATTATTTATGTTATTAAAGTAGTTGTGGTATTCATTATCTGCTTTTAATTTATCTTCAAATTTAGCATAACAATCTAAACAGAATTTGTGAACATTATAATATGGTTTATCTACACGTTTCATTAGTTTACTACAATCAGGGCAAAATAAGGGCATATTATGTGCTTTTTTTGCTTTATCTAATTTGGTAATATTTTGTTTAATACCATCTTTAATAGTCCAAGTACGTTCATCTAGTTCCCATACATCTCCTTCAGCATAAAATATTTCAGCTTTAGAAAAACCAACACTAGAACGTGTTTTATCTCCATACTTACCGGTCATTAAATTTCTAAGACGTTCTACATCTTTCTTTTGAAATTCCTTTTTTAAAACTGTATCTTTACTCATAGTCTAAGATTTTTTACTTTTATCATTATATTTTTATTTGTAAATTCTACCTCTTATTCTGGGTACCATTTGTCTAATTTGTTCTTCACTATATTTTTTAGAGATGGGGGTATCTCTTAAATAAAGACCATCGTCTACTGTTAAATCTTTAGGTAATGAGGTGATAGGAGTATATGATAAATAAAGATCACCTCCTACTTTTAAACCTTGAGGTAGGGAGGTTATTGGTACATTTCTTAAGTAAAGACCACCTCCTACTTTTAAATCTTGAGGAAGGGAGGTTATTGGGGTATTTCTTAAATCAAGATCACCTCCTACTTTTAAATCTTGGGGGAGGGAGGTTATAGGGGTATCGTTTAAATTAAGATCACCTCCTACTTTTAAACCTTGAGGTATGGAGGTTATGGGGGTATTTCTTAAATCAAGATCACCTCTTACTTTTAAATCTTGAGGTAGGGAGGTTATGGGGGTATCGTTTAAATCAAGAGAACCTCCCACTTTTAAACCTTGAGGTAGGGAGGTTATTGGGGTATTTCTTAAATCAAGATTACCTTTACCCCCATCCTTCATATATTGTTGAATTTTCTTTTGCGTAGCAATTAAAAAATTCTTAGAGCGTTCTTCTTTAGAGCGTCTAGGGACTAGTATTTTATTTTCTAAAAGGTCTATTAATTTTATCATTTTATATTAATTTTATCATTTTATTATTTTAAATATATACTACCTTTTACTCCGGGTACCATTTGTCTAATTTGTTGAATTTTGTTATTTTTAGAGATGGGGGTATCTCTTAAATAAAGACCATC
>Ga0209414_1000217_pt1 | contig 26873 bp, 26 predicted proteins | sample LakVidmifraction_4_FD_181154 | JGI IMG/M metagenome (GOLD analysis project Ga0209414, IMG submission 181154) | Hypersaline microbial communities from Lake Vida, Antarctica - Brine Hole Two &gt;0.2 micron (SPAdes) (version 2) | ecosystem: Environmental > Aquatic > Non-marine Saline and Alkaline >...
ATCATATCTAATTCCATTGCAACTTTAGGTGCATTTGCATTATTTGTTTCACCACCCCAAATAGGATAATTATCAAAGGATACAAAATCCACATTTTCTACTAAAGCATTTGGATCAAACCATTTATTAAATAATCCACCTGGTAAATTAGTTGTTACTTTTTGTTTTTTATTTTTTTTGTTTATAACACTATTGATCATTTCATTTCCATAGTTAACCAATGATTTAGACATAAAACGGGCATACTCTAATCTTAGTGTCGGGTTATGACCTAATAAATCTCCAAAAGGTACAGGGATTTCATCAAAGGAACGAAACATCTGACCCCAGAATATATTCCCACAGGTATCATTAAGTGTCTCAACACTTTTATATTTTTCTTTTAAGTATTCTTGAAAACCATTTTTACAATTGTCACATTGGCAGAAATCACTACCCTCATGACCTAATTCATTATCCACTTGAAAACCAATAATGTTTTCTTGATCACAATATCTACTCACCATTTTTTCGGTGATTATTTTTGATAATCTTAAATAGTCTTTAGAATTATAGCAGTATTGACGCCTAGTGCCATATTTTCTTTCATTGCCGTAGGCGTCAACTGCTAGAATATTAGAGTAATGACTTACTGCCCAAGATGGAAAAGTAGCAGTCGGTGTTCCCATCAAAATTTTAAATCCATGATCGCTAATCTTATTTACCATTTGATCAAGTAAAGTAAAATCAAACTGACCTTCTTCAGGTTCTAAAACACTCCACATAAATTCACCAATTCTTATGGTATTAACACCCATAGCCTTAATACGTTTTAAATCTTTATCCCACTCTTTTTTATCCCAATGTTCAGGGTAGTAAGCAATTCCTTTAATATTCATTTTATTCTCTCCTATATAATTATTTTAGTTAATTCTTTTTAGCGTGTTCGCTACTATCAATTGCAACAGCAACAATTATAATTAAACCTTTAATAATATACTGCATATAAGGGCTTACACCTACAAATGATAATCCATATGCAATAACTTGGAAGATTAATACCCCAGCAACAACACCTGGAACAGTACCAATACCACCATCAAAGGATAATCCACCTACAATACATGCGGAAATGGCATCTAACTCATACATTAAACCTGTATTATTTGTAGCAGTACCTATACGTGCAGCTTCTAGTGATCCACCTATACCATATAAAAAGCCTGCCATTGTATAAACCATTAATAAGTTCTTTGTTACATTGACACCTGAAACGAATGCAGCTTCTGAATTACCACCAATTGCAAAAATATTTTTCCCAAAAACTGTTTTATTCCACACGATATAAATTAGAACAGTTATGATTGTTGCATAAATAATCAAAAAAGGTATTTTGAAACCACCAACAGTAAAAAATCCTTGAGCAAAATGTGCAAACCTTTCATCTAAACCGCCGATTGGTTGGGCACCATATGGTGGTCGATCATAATAAAGGGAATTTACTCCATAAACAATAATCATCATACCTAATGTTTGTATAAACGGATCAACTTTAAATTTAGCAATTACAAAACCATTCATTAAACTAAAGGTTCCTGTTACAAGCATTACTATAACAATTGGTAACCATAATGGTAATTGAACTAAATCAGGATACATTCTATAAGCATACCCTGGTGCTTGAAGTAGAGATGCAGAAATAACTGCAGCTAATCCTACTTGTCGACCTAAAGATAAATCCGTACCTTTAGTTACAATAATACTACCTACACCTAATGCCATAATAATACGTGTTGATGACTGTGATAAAATATTTCTAAAGTTTCTAAACGATATAAATGATGGCTCAAGTGCAATAATTACAACTAATAACCCTAACAATACAAAGAAAATTGCATTGCTTAAAATAAAATGTTTAAAATCCTCTGAACTATAATTTTTTAATTTTTCTCTTAATTCTGACATAATTTCCTCCATACTATAGATGTTTATTTGTCAATCTCAAAATATCCTCTTGAGTTGCGGTCTTAGTGTCTAAAATTCCAGCTAATCTACCATTACTCATTACCATAATACGATCTGTAATACCAATTAATTCTGGCATCTCAGATGAAACCATGATAACACCTTTTCCTTGATTTGTTAATTCAATCATTAATTGATAAATTTCAAATTTAGCTCCAACATCGATACCTCTTGTCGGTTCATCCATTAACAATACTTCTGGTTGTGTAAGTAACCATCTTCCAACAATAATTTTTTGTTGATTACCACCTGATAAGGACTTTATTTTTGTTTTCATATTTGGAGTCTTTACACTCATAGAATCAATAACCCATTGAATATCTTTCTTCATAGCTGGTTGATTCAGTAACATATTATTATTACGATAAGTAAAGATGTTTGAAATAACTGTATTAAAATCAACACCAAGATCAGCGAATATTCCTGTTTCTCGTCTTTCTTCTGTAATCATTGCGAAACCATTTTTATTAGCCGCATGTGGATTTACATTATCTAATTCCTTACCATGAAGGAAAATTTTTCCGGATTCTCTTTGTCTGGCACCAAAAATAGTTTCCAATACATCTGTTCGCTTAGATCCAACTAATCCTGCTATACCGAGTATTTCACCTTTTCTTAAATCAAAAGATATATCATTAATTGACGGTTGATTTTTTGCAGTTAAGTTTTCTACTTTTAGAATTGTTTCTCCAGGAACACTTGATTTCACTGGAAATCTATTTGTAAGATCTCTACCAACCATTAGGTTAATGATTTCATCAACTGTTATATTATCAATATCCCGTGTTGCGATATATTGTCCATCACGAAGTATTGTTACTTCATCAGCAATTTGATCTAATTCTTCCATTTTATGGGATATATATAAAATACCTACGCCTTTATCTTTTAAGTTCCTAATTATTTTAAATAAATGATCTACTTCTTTTTCTGTTAGTGATGATGTCGGCTCATCCATAACTAAAATTTTAGAATCATAGGATACAGCCTTAGCAATTTCTACCATCTGTTTTTCTGAAACTTGCAAATTATTTAAATCTTCTCTTGGGTCTATCTTTATACCTAAACTTTTAAAAATTTCTAAGGTTTCATTGTATATTCTTTCTTCATCTACAAATAATCCTTTTTTAGGAAATCTTCCTAACCATATATTATCCATAACTCTTGTTGTTAAAACTTGATTTAATTCCTGATGTACCATTGATACCCCATTTTCAAGTGCCTCACTAGCGGATGTAAAGGCAATGGATTCGCCATCTAGAATAATATCCCCTTCATCTCTAGTATATATTCCGAAAAGACACTTCATTAGTGTTGACTTTCCAGCACCATTTTCACCCATTAAAGCATGTACAGTTCCTTTTTTAACTTTTATATGTACTTTATCTAAGGCTTTAACACCGGGAAATGATTTTGAAATACCTTTCATTTCCAATAAATATTCCACATTATTACTCATTCGTCCACCTCTCACATATTTTTGATAAAAATAAAGATTCGAGCAAAGACTCGAATCTCTAAATTTGATACTGGTTCTTTCTATTCGTAAGCCTTTTCAGCAACTTCAATGTTATCAATTGTAATTTCAACGTATGGAACTCGAACAGCTTTATCTTGTAATTCCCATTCAGTGCCTGCTAGAACATCATTGCCCATAGCTGCATTGTGAGCTAATTCAAGTGTTGCTTTACCTTGATTTGCTGCATCATTTAATACAGTACCTGCAATTGTACCTTCTTTTATTTGTTCTAATACGTCTGGAATTGCATCTACACCAACAAGTGGCATATACTTATCTCCAGTGAAGTAACCATTTGATTGTAATGACTGTAATGCACCTAATGCCATTCCATCATTGTTTGCAATTACAAATTCGATATTTTCGCCATGCTTCGCAAGCCATGTATCCATTAATTCTTTAGCTTTTACTGAATCCCACATACCTGTTTGAAGTTCTAATTCTTCAACTTCAATACCATTATCAACGATAGTGCTTATAGCAAATTCAGTACGTGCTTCAGCATCTGGATGTCCAGGTTCACCTTTTAATAATACATAAGATAAAACGCCGTCACCATTTCTATCCCAATCCGGATTGTCTTTCCACATTTTAGAAATCATGTCACCTTGGATGATACCTGCTTCTTTTGATGCAGTTCCAACATACCAAGCTCTATCATAACTATCTAAAGCTTTTTGAGAAGGCTCTTTATTAAAGAACACAACTGGAAGATCTGCTTCTTGAGCTTTTGAAATAATTGATGGTGCAGCTTGTGGATCTACTAGGTTAATCGCTAATGATTTAACACCTTTAGCAATTAACATATCTACTTGGTCATTTTGAGTAGCTTGATTGTTTTGTGAGTCATTCATTAATACTTCAGCTTTGCCTTCTGCTGATGTAGTAATTGCTCTTCTTACAAATGACATAAAGTTATCATCATACTTGTAAATAGTTACACCAATTGTTGGCATTTCATCTTTTGCATCTTCTGTTACTTCTTCATCTGTTCCTTCAGTATCCGCTGGATCTTCTGAATCAGTTGATCCACAACCAACTACAGATAAAACCATTACTAAAGCTAACAATAAAACTAAAAACTTCTTCAAACAAATCATCCCCTTTTTTTATACTTACTCTCTATAATAGAACTAGATACTTCACTTCTCTAGATCTATTTTGTTAGAACCATTCCCTACATCTGCGATGTAGATGGATGGTTTATAACCAAATTTTTTTGTGTAAATAATTGTTAACTCATTGGTAAAATCCTCAATTACAGCGTCATTAACAATACTTACGACACATCCGCCGAAACCAGCACCAGTCATTCTAGCGCCTAAAGAACCTTTAAACTCCCGAACAAATTCTACAATAAAATCCAATTCTTTAGAAGAAACTTCATAATCTTCTTTTAAAGATATGTGCGATTCATTAATGCACTGACCAAACTCAATTAAATTATCATTTATTAATGCATCATGCGCTTTTTTTGTTCTTAAGTTTTCAGTAATAACGTGTTTTGCTCTTTTTCGATTTGTTTCATTTTTTATTAAATTTCCAAATGATAAGTAGTCTTTTTCAGTTAATTGATTTACAAAAGTCTTATCGCTTTTTTCAAGTATTGTATCTAAAGCACTTGTACTTTCGGTTCTTCTTTCATTATATTTGGATTCAGAAAGTTTTCTTTGCTTGTTAGAATTAATAATTAGTATCTTATTATCTTTAAGATCTAAAGGAACATACTCATGCTCGATTTTTTCACAATCAAGCAAAATCGCATTATTATCTTTTCCAAAAGCTACCGCGTACTGATCCATAATGCCACAATTAACACCAATGTAATCGTTTTCAACGGATTGAGCAATTAAAACCATTTCTTTTGTAGAAAGATTCAAATTAAATAGATCGTTTAAACCTTCTAATAAAACGATTTCCAGTGACGCCGAAGACGATAAACCCGCTCCGTTTGGAATATTACCATTTAATAATAAATCAAAACCTTTATCAATTGAATAGCCTTTATCCACTAGCATTTTTACAATGCCTTTAACATAACTAAACCAATCATCTGATAAATTTCTTTCTAAATGATCTATATTTCCTTTAATGACACCTTGTTCAGTAAAATTCATAGAATAACCATTCATCAATTGATCATTTCTTTTTGAAATAATCATATAAGTACCGTAATTAATGGCACATGGGAGTACAAAACCACCATGGTAATCTACATGCCCACCGATTAAATTAACCCTACCAGGTGCAAAATAACCTTTAATCTCCGAGTGAGCGTTAAAAACTTCTTTATATTCCTTTACTAATTTTTTTATATTCATTTAATAATACCCTTTCTCATATTGACTATATATTAATAATACAGAAAGATTACTAAAATGTCAAATAAATTTAGTAAAATTTTACTAAAAACAACTCCCATGAGACTAATTATATAATATCAGTAGATTAAAAGAAAAAATTGTCACCATTCTTACATTTATAGCGGAATCGTTTTCATATGTGATATTATCCTATTTTTCTACCATAAAAAAAAGATTTAGCATATTTTAAACTAAACCTTCAAATTATTGTTCTTGTATTTACCATACCCTCGAAACTTTTCGTAACGTTTTTATTCCATATTTTACTTTTAGAGTAACTGTGCTCAGACAACTTAAATCCAATATTTTCTTTAAGGATTTTTCCCATTTCATCATAATCAAGGTGTACACCTTTTAATGGTTCTTTAATAATCTTGTCTATCAATGAAAACGTTAATAAATCTTCCGGTATGATCTTCATCATATCACTCGCTTCCTTTGCCTTAATAGCGTCTTTCAATAAAATTGAACTAAAGCCTTCAAGGGAAATAACGGAATAGATTGAATTTTGAAGCATCCATACATCATTTGCTACGGCAAGACCTAAGACCCCACCAGCGACACCTTCACCAATAATAATTGATGAAATAGGCACTTGTAAATACATCATCTCAAATATTTTTTACAATGGCCACACTTTGACCTCTTTCTTCTGCTTCTAGACCACAATAAGTACCTGGGGTATCAACAAAATTGAAGATTGGACGATTAAATTTTTTTGCTTGTTTCATTAACCTTAAAGCTTTTCTGTAACCTTCCGGATGAGCCATCCCAAAATTTCTCAAAATATTTTCTTCTGTATTCTTACCTTTTTGATGCCCAATGATTGTCACTGAATGTTTATCAATAAATCCAATACCATCAGCAATTGCTGGATCGTCTCCGTAATATCTGTCCCCATGTAATTCAATAAAGTAATTTTATTGAGTCTTTACTAATTTTATTTTCAATATCTATTTTCCTGTTTTCAAATACTATATCCTCCTTGGCTTCTAAGAGAACATTCTTTATATTTCTATTTTATTACCATTAACGATTTCTAATTCAATATCATTATTTTTAAAAACTAATTTTTCTGCATTTGATTGATTAATCTTATTAATTAATAATTGAATTTCTTCTAACGTCATACTTTTCCTCCTTAAATCAATAACTAACTATTTAAGCGCAATAAATTTTTACTAAATTATCAACAGGCATTATAACCTAGTACTAATAATTTACCCGTTTTGTCCATATTTCTCTCTAAATTAGACTTATTAAAAAAAATATTTCTTTTTCACTTTACATAGTATATACTTAAAATATACATAAGATGAAAAAGGAGGTTTTATGCATAAGTTTTTTAAAAATCTTTATAATGAAATTGGTAAGGATAAAGCCCTACTAAAGGAACTTGTTTCTGACTTTATCACTATCTATCAAGATAATATTGAAGAGTTATCCCATGACATTGAGAAATTGAATTATGAAAACATTTCCTTTATTGCCCACAAACTGAAAGGATCCTCTATGAATTTCAATATGCCTGTGTTTACAGAGGCTGCTGATGAGCTAGAAACCATTGGAAAAGACAAATTGAATAAAAATATGTCTAAACCCTTTGATACGATGAAGAAACAATTTAAAAAATTTGTTGATGCTAAAAAAGAATTATAATATTTTAACCCAATAAAGTATGTTCTTACTATTTAATAGTAGGAACATTTTTTATCAATTAAAAAAACGCCAATCCTTTAGATTGACGCAATTTTTTTAATTATTAAGCAAAAACTAACTTATCACCATCATAATCTATTTTTACATTTGAACCATCTTTGTAGATCCCTCTAAGATACTTTTCAGCAATTTCATCTTCAATGCACTTTTGAATAACTCTTCTTAATGGTCGTGCACCATATTTTATACTGTAGCCTTCTTCTAAAATAAAATCAATGACTTCATCCGTCACATCTAATGACATATCTTTATCTGACATTTCTTCCTTTACTTCATCAATCATTAATTTAATAATCTCTTTCAAATCCTTTTTCTCTAAATGATTAAAGATTACACGTTCATCTACTCTATTTAAAAACTCAGGTCTAAATATCTTTTTCAAAGCAGAATCTACACCTTGTCTCATACTATTATCTGTTTTATTGCCAAAACCAACAGAGGTCTTATGGTCTGTCCCAGCATTTGATGTCATAATGATAATCGAATTTTCAAAAAACACTGTGCGACCTTGACTATCAGTTAACCGTCCATCTTCTAATATCTGTAAAAGCATATTGAACACATCATGGTGGGCTTTTTCAATTTCATCTAATAAGATTACTGAATAGGGTTTTCTTCTAACTTTTTCTGTTAATTGTCCCCCTTGATCATGACCAATATAACCTGGAGGTGCACCAATCAATTTTGAAACGGTATGTTTCTCCATATATTCAGACATATCTATTCTAATCATTGCCTCTTCGTTCCCAAATAATTCTTCAGCTAATGTTTTTGCTAACTCAGTTTTACCGACGCCAGTAGGACCTACGAATATGAAAGATGCCGGTTTTCTTTTTCTTTTAAAACCTGATCGATTCCTTCTAACCGTTTTTGCTAGTGATTGTATTGCACTTTCTTGTCCAATTACTCGTCTTTTTAATCGATCTTCTAATTTTAACAATTTCATTGCTTCAGCTTCATTAATTTTTTGTACAGGAATATTAGTCCATGCCTCAATAACATAAGCAATGTCTTCTTCAGTAATTTCTACATGGTCTAAAACTTCATTTAAAGCCTCTATTTTTTGAACAACAGCATAACTTTCCATTTTTAACTCGGCGGATTTTTGATAATCTTCCTCAGACGCTGATTTTTCTCGTTCTCTACTAATTCTAGTTAAGTCATCTTCTAATACTTTTATTTCAACAAGGCCTTTATTCTTAAGATTTGCCCTTGAACCCGCTTCATCAATGACATCTATTGCTTTATCTGGTAAAAACCGATCTGTTATATACCGTTCAGATAAATAAACAGCTTTTTCAATAACCTCTTTAGAAATTTTAACTTTGTGATAAGACTCATAATAGTCTTTAATACCTTCTAGAATTTCAATAGTTTCTAATACAGAAGGTTCCTCAACAAGTACTTTTTGAAATCTTCTTTCTAAAGCTGCATCTTTTTCAATATTTTTTCTATATTCTTCAAGGGTTGTTGAACCAATGATTTGAATTTGTCCTTTTGCTAAGGCCGGTTTGAGTATATTGGCAGCATTCATAGAACCGCCTTGAACATCACCAGTGCCAACTAAATTATGAACTTCGTCAATCACTAAAATTATATTTCCATTTTCAATAACTTCATCAATTATTTTCTTTAATCGACCTTCAAATTGACCTCGAAACTGAGTTCCTGCAACAACAGCTGTTAAATCCAATAAATATATTTGTGCGTTAAAAATCTTCTCTGGTACTTCTTCTTCAACAATTCTTACAGCCAACCCTTCTGCTATTGCTGTTTTACCAACACCAGGTTCACCGATTAATACAGGATTATTCTTACCACGTCGGTTAAGAATTTGTATGACCCGATCAATCTCTTTGTTTCGACCGACCACTCGATCAACTTTATTGTTTTTAGCTAGATCTGTTAAATTCGTTCCAAAGCGGTCAAGATTTTTAGTGTCCCCAGTAAATTTCTTATTACTGCTTTTACTCTTACTCTTCTTTGATTTCTTATCTGGCGAAGCATTTTCCCCTTTAAAAAGAGTATTAAAAGCATTCATTATTGGGCTACTATCATCATCACCATCTGAATTCATCATGCCTGGCATCATAGTTTCCATTTGTTCTTGGAAACTTTCCATATCCATATCTTCAAAAATGTTTTCCATTTGTTTATTCATGTTGTTAAATTCTTCCGTTGACATACCTGTTTTGTTCTTTATCTCAGTTTCTACATCAATCCCATGCTTTTCAGCACAATCAATACAATATCCTTTTACTTTATTTTCTTTATTTTCTTTATCTTCAATTTTGTTAACAAAAACCACTGCAATTTTTTCGTGGCATTCTGAACACATCATCATAATTATCATCTCCATCTTTTATAGTATGTACATTATAACAAGTTTATCCAACTTGGTCAAAAAAACTATATACATGTGCTTGATTTCAAAACAAATAAATAACTATAACCTCTACTTCTCATCAACAAGGAAGCGTTATAGATTATTTTTTTGTAATAACTTTAAAAATTTTTCCAATGATGAATAATTCCCTTCTTAATTTAACTATTCTCACTGATTCTTTAATTCAACGTTCTTAAAATCTTTTACTTCTAAATTGACATACTTAAGATCATCTATTCGGTTATAGAATTTTTTAACAGTTGTATAATGAGAATCAAGGACATTTTTTCTTCACTCACAAGTACTTTTGTACCAATAGCCCTTGGTCTATCTTCAGCTACTTCTCTTCCGATTTTAAAATTTAACGCTTCTATGAATGAATTAACAACTATTAATTATTCCTATGAAAAAGAGTTCACATCTGTGAACTCTCCTTCATTACATTATTTTATTTGTTCTATGAATATTTTTACTGCCACATCATTTAAATCATATAATTCAAATTCTTCTCTTTTTTCCTTCGCAATACTTTTACCTAAGGTTTCTACCATGATATAATCTTCATATAATTTGATGGCTTTATCAAATTTTTCTTCTGTCTCATAGTAAATATTGATTTGATCCATCATATCGAAATCTTTGTCTTTTCTGATTTGCTGGATTCGCGAAATGAATTCTCTTGCATAGCCTTCATTAATCAAGTCTTCTGTTAAATTTGTATCTAATATAATGAATACATTATTCTCGATTCTTACTGTAAAACCTTCTTTTGCATCCATACGAATATCAACGTGCTCAGAAGTTATATCAAGATCTTCGCCATCTAAATCCATAGTGACAGTTTCTCCATCTTTTAACTTAGGTGCATAAACACTTGCGTCTAATTGTGACAAGGTTTTACTGAATAATCCAACTTTGCTTCCTAGCATTGGTCCCATTACCTTGAAATTAGGTTTTAACTCGTAATTCATATATTTACCTAAATTGTCAACAAATTCAACAGTTTTAACATTAAGCTCCTCTTTAATTAAAGGTATTAAATCTTCGATTAAATTTTTTCTATTACCATTAACGACAACTTTGTTAATGGGTTGTCTTACTTTAATTTTAACCGCTTCTCTAGAAGCTCTACCTAAAGTTACTAACTCTCTTACATAGTCCATTTCTTTTTCTAATTGATTATTAATATGGGCTTCATTTACTTCAGGATATTTTTCTAAATGAACGGACTTTTTATTTGTCATTTTATCATAAATTTCTTCTGTTATATAAGGTGCAAAGGGTGCTGATAATTCAACAACAGTCAACAATATTTCATAAGTCGTTTGGTAAACTGCCTTTTTATCATCATTTAATTCAGATTGCCAGAATCTTCTTCTAGATCTTCTAATATACCAATTTGAAAGATCTTCATCAACAAACTTTTGAATTGCTCTAACAGCTTTTGTTAAATTGTAAACTTCTAGTTCTTCTTCTACTATTTTTACTGTGTTATTTAATTTCGATAAAATCCATTTGTCCAACTTTGATCTTTTTTCATAAGGTACATCAAAGCTTTCCACATCAATATTATCTGTGTTTGCATAGAGGGAGAAGAAATTGTAAACATTTTGAAGCGTCTTGAAAAATTTCGAATTAACTTCTCTAAGACCTTCCACATCAAACTTAGTTGGCGTCCAAGCCGGTGATACATGATACATATACCATCTAACAGCATCGGCACCATACTCATCAAATAACTCTAAAGCATCTAATGAATTGCCTTTACTTTTAGACATTTTTTTACCATCATTATCTAAAATTAAATCATTTACTAATACATTTTTATAAGGGGATTTACCCATAACAAATGAACTAATCGCTAACAAAGAATAGAACCAACCCCGGGTCTGATCAATACCTTCACAGATGAAATCAGCTGGGAAATACTCATCAAAATCTTCGCCATGTTCAAAAGGATAATGCATTTGAGCAAAGGGCATAGATCCACTATCAAACCAACAGTCAATAACTTCAGGCACTCGAGTCATTTGACTATTACATTTAGCACATGTTAAATGGACTTCATCTACCTCAGGTCTGTGCAATTCAATCGTTTCATCAATGTCTTCAACAGCTAATGCAACAAGTTCTTTTCTTGAAGCAATTGATTTTAATTCGCCGCAATCGTCACAACGCCAAATATTTAATGGTGTTCCCCAATATCTGGTTCTAGAAATAGCCCAGTCATTAAGGTTATCAAGCCAGTTACCAAATCTCTTTTCACCAACATAATCTGGGAACCAATTGACACCATTATTGTTTTCAATTAATCTATCCTTAATTTTAGTCATTTCTATATACCAACTTGGTTTTGCATAGTATATTAATGGTGTTTTACAACGCCAGCAGTGTGGATAGTTGTGAGCTACTTTTTGTTTTCTGTGTAATTTATCATTGTTATATAACCATGTAATGATGTCTAATTCAAGACCATCTTCCATCACAAATCTGCCCTTCCAAGGTGTTTCAGTATATTTACCATCTTCATCTACTGGTTGTAAGACAGGTGTATTATATTTTCTGCCTAAATTATAATCGTCTTCACCAAATGCAGGCGCCGTATGAACTATTCCAGTACCATCTTCTGTATTAACATATTCCCCAAGTGTTACAAAAAGTGCATTCGATTGATCTTTAATTTCTACAAAAGGCATTAATTGTTCATACTTCACATATTCAAAATCTTTTCCTTTATGTTCACTTATGATTTCAAATTCTCCGTCTATTGCTTGAGCCGCTAAATTTTTCTCAACAATTAATATTTCACCATTGTGCTTTGCTTTGACATAAGTTTCCTCTGGATGCATTGTTAATACAACATTAGCCGCTAGTGTCCATGGCGTAGTTGTCCAAACTAAAAAATACTCCTCAGCATCAGCTCTTTTAAACTTTACATATACTGTATTATTTTTAATCTCTTGATACCCTTGGGCCACTTCATGTGATGCTAACCCTGTCCCACATCTAGGACAATAGGGTAAAATTTTATGTCCGTCATAAATAAAATCTTCTTCAAAAAATTTATTTAAAATCCACCACTCCGTTTCAATATAGTCATTATCTAAAGTGATATATGGATCATCTAAATCTATTAAATAAGCCATTCTTTCTGTTTGCTCACGCCATGCAGTCTCATATTCAAAAACTGAATCTTTACATTGAGCGCAAAACTTATCAATACCATACTCTTCAATTTCACTTTTATTGTTTATATTTAAGTGCTTTTCAACTTCTAATTCTACTGGTAAACCATGCGTATCCCATCCTGCTTTTCGCTTAACTTGATACCCTTTCATTGTTTTGTATCGACAAACAGCATCTTTTAACGCTCTTGCAATAACGTGATGTATTCCTGGTTTACCATTAGCTGTTGGCGGTCCATCATAAAAAATAAAGGACTCATTGCCTTCTCTCGTTTCAATACTTTCCTTTAATAAATCAATTTCATTCCAATACTCTCTAATCTTTGCTTCTCTGTCTTTTACAGAGAATTTTTCAATACTTTCATATCCATTCATATTTTCCCACCTCATTTTTACAATAAAAAAACCTAGACAAATGTCTAGGGACGTTTAAATACGCGGTACCACCCAAGTTGTTACTTATGTAACCTCTTCATTTGTTATTATCGCTAACATAACGATATCACCTACTTAGTTCAGTGATATTACTCCAGGTGATTTTTCAATTGATTAATTTATTAGTTTACAGAAACCACTAACTCTCTTAGAAATTAATCAATTTACTTTTCCTATCTAAGTATTCTATTCAACTATTCTAAATTATATATTATTAACAACTATTAGTCAATAGCAATTGTCTCATTTAACTCTAACTGAGATTCAATAAGTGAACGCATTTTAATTTTGTACATATTCATCTCTTTTTTTATTGATTGAAGTTCCTGCTTAGCATCTAGTACTTCACGATTCCCTTGGTCAATAATACTTTTAGCATTATTTTCGCTTTCATCAATAATATTTTCTGATTTATGTTTAGCATTATTAACAATTTCACTGGCCGTTTCTTTAGCAACGACTAATGCTTCAGTGATATTCTTTTCTATTCTATGAAATTTATTTAATTCATCTTCTAATCTAGAAATCTCTTTATCTTTCATCTCAAGGGTTTTTATTATATTTTCAATATCATTTGAAAGCTTATATAGATAATCATCCACTTCCATTTTATTATATCCTGAAAGCTTACTATTAAACTCTTTATTCTCAATTTCAAAAGGGCTTATCATTTTTCCTCCTAAATCATTTTTTTGATCGTGATTTTTAAGCGGTTTTTCTTGCTAAAACCATTTATTTCATCTATGATAATTCTTCCCTCACCTTTGACAGAAATTAAATCTTCTTCACCTAATTCGATGTGAGGCGAATCTATTAAGCGATGATTAACTTTCACCATTTCATTCATAACCTTCTTCTTAGAAGTTTTTCGATCTAAAGCAAATCCGGAAGCAATTATTGCATCTATTCGATTACTATTAATAGTTGTCTGAATAATTTTATAGTCACTTTCCTTGTATTTAACTTGGGATAGTGCTATTTCTTTGATACTCACTGGAGAATGTCTTACTTTGCTAATATTCATTTTGAAGTAATCAACAATTGATTTTAGTACAAGAACATGAGAAAAATCATCATACACATAAATATCCCCAACAAATTCTCTTTTAATACCACTTGCCATTAACGTCCCTAAAATGTCTCCATGCGATATATTCGAATACTTTTTTGAGTAACTAACCTCAAGAGCTGTAATTGGAACATCTTTTTCGTTTATATTCATATAGGATGGCTTAGCAATAACTACTTTTCTTTCAGATTTTTTATGTCCCCCTATAAAAGAAAGTTCAAATTCCTCGGGTATCAAATAATCTTTTACTAACTGATATATACTTGGTGATAAGAACTTAGTAAATTCAAAAGAGAAGTATCTCGTACTTTGTTCAATTTTATCAAGGGCTTTAATTAATTCAATTCGATCTTCTTCTTTAATTCTAGATTGATTCACTAGTTTTTCTTTTGAATAAAACTTCATTAAAGTCCCATCAGAAAACTTACAATCAAATTCATAGTTAAAAGAGCCATTATAGGGGAAAAGTCAAGCATTCCGCCGATTCCAATCTTATGCTGTAATGTTCTAAAGGGAGCTAAAATTGGCTCTGTTAATTGATATACTAAATCAATAATTTGATTTCTTCGCCCCTTTGCTACCCATGAAATTACGACTCTTGCAAAAATCAGAAAATTGATCACTTCAAAAAAATATATCGCAGTTTGTTTTAAAATATTCATCTATTGCTCCTTTAATTCCAGTTAAACATACCTTTTGCTTCTAATTCTTCTTTAATATCCCCAGTAACATCAATATTACTCGGTGCCAGGAGAAAAATTCCGTTATCAATTTTAATCATATGTCCTTGTAAGGCACATAAGGCACCAGAACAGAAATTAAAGACTTTATTTGTTACGCCTTCTTCTAATTTCGAGAGATTAAGTATAACAGGTTTATTTTCTAATAAATTTTTTACAATTTTTTCGCTTTCTTCAAAATTACTAGGACTGTGAATAACAACTCTCATTCGACTTCTAGAAATATCATAAACTTTATTAACAGTATCAGATTCAGTTACCTCATCTTCCATATCATGATCACGTTTTTTAGATTTCCGTTGTACAAATTCATTCGTCTTGACGGAATCCGATTCAACTGACGCCTCAGAATTATCGTCGACACCCATAAAATACTTAATTTTATCAGAAATTTTTTCTCCCATAATACCCTCCCTAACTATAATCCCTTTGACCAAATATTGCACTGCCTATTCTTACCATATTCGAACCTTCTTCAACAGCAACGACATAATCATTTGTCATTCCCATAGATAAATACTTCATCTCATAATTTTTATCCTTATTTGTTTTCAATTTATTAAAGAGTATTTTCATTTGTCTAAAATCACTTCTTGCATTTTCACTATCATCATAAAAAGGTGCCATATTCATTAAACCCACAATTTTAATGTTATTCAAGTCTTTAATATCTTCTAAAAACTCTTCTAGTTGATTCTTCAAGACGCCATACTTAGAATCTTCATTAACAATATTTACTTGCACTAGACAGTTAACAATTAAGTCGTTTTTCTTTCCTCTTTTATTAAGCTCTTTAGCTAATCTGAGACTGTCCAGTGAATGTATTAACGTAACTTTATCGATAATATGCTTCACCTTATTTCTTTGTATATGTCCAATCATATGCCAATTCACTTTATTTTCATGTATTTTATACTTTTCTTCCATTTCAAGGGGTCTATTTTCACCAACATCTGAAATATCCAATTCAATACATGTTTTAATTAATGCCTCAGGAAATGTTTTTGTTACTGCTACTATTGTTACATCATTATCACGATTTACTTTCTTACAAGCTTCTTCTATATTTTTTTTAACGTCATTGTAATTGCTTAAAATAGTATTATTATTTAACATAATCCTCCTTTGTATTAATCTTTCTTGTAATTTATGCCATTTCTAAAAATCTCATCATTCACATTAATTGTCATGATCTTTTCCTTGGAATCATTTTCATACTTATAAAAATAATTATTTGCTATAATTGAATACTCATCAAAAGTGTTTAAAATACTAACGGGAATAAATTCTGCTTCAAGATTTCTATTCATACGATAAACGCCTTGAGAATTTTCAATAACAACAAGAGAATCATTATGAACTCGTAAGCCTTTGAATTTGTCACTTTTAATTACATTTTCAATCTTTCTATTTTGATAAAATTCATTAAATGTTTCATTTGCTTCTAAAACTAAAATGCCATTGTTATTGTTTTCAAAACAGTCATATATATTGGCTGTAATTGTCTGATCTTCTATATCTATTATAACATCTTTTAGTGAATTTTTAAACAATTTTATGTCTTCTGGAGGAATAAGATAAACTAAGTAGTAAACATAATTGTCAATGATTTTATAAACGTTATCACCAGCTTTTAATTCACCTGATATTTTATTTTCAATTGAAATATCTTGGTTTACTATATCCTCATAATCTAACATATATAAGTTAGCTAAATTCAGCAATTTTTCCAACCCATCAAATTTACGACTGACGATACCAGAGTAATTAGAATAGAAATAATTATTCTCTTCTTCTAATTGATTTCTATTACTAATTTCCTCTAAATTAAAATTTTCTATTCTAGTATTCTTTAACTTGTCTTTATAATCTAACCTTGATATTAGCTTGCTTTCTAATTTATTTATCTCATAGATATTGTCATCTTGAGCAGATAAGGAAATTCTTTCCATTAAATTATTTATCTCTTCTTCAGTTTGGGTTAGTAATTTTTCTCTCATTAAATGAAGATTAATTTCTTGTCCATCAGTCATTGATTTTTCTTCTTTGTCAGCACTAGAATTCGTAATACTTGCAATGACTTGGCCTTTCTTAACAACTTCTCCATCATTTATCTTATATTCAACTTCACCGTTAATATCTGAAGTAAATAACTTTTCGTTTCTTACTATAAAACCTTTATATGAATTCTCTAAATATATCTGATCAAATTTTACAATATATGTTACTTCTTCGGTGACAAAATATCCTAATAAAAATCTATAAATAAAATAGAAAATCAAGGCGACAATTACTATAAATCTAATAAATTTATATCTATTTTTTATAGCCATCTCTTCACCTAATTCCAATCAGATTCATGCACCATTTCCTCAAACTCATGCTTTTGTCTCTTTAACATCAGTTTGCTGACTGATTCTAAAGGATCTTTGCCTTCGTACAATACTCGATAAAGTTCCTTAGTAATTGGCATATATATATTATGGACTTCGGATAATTTATAAGCTGCTTTTATAGTCGTAGCACCCTCAACAACCATTCCTATAGAATCAATTGCTTCTTCTAAGCTTTTACCTTCTCCTAGCATAATGCCACAACGACGGTTACGACTATGCATTGAAGTACAGGTAACAATTAAATCACCAATACCTGTCAATCCTTTAAAGGTCTCTTCTCGTCCGCCAAGTTGAATACCTAACCGACCAATTTCTTGAATACCACGTGTCATTAATGCAGCCTTCGCATTATCACCATAACCTAAACCGTCTGATATACCAGCACCAATAGCGATTATATTTTTTAATGCACCGCCTATTTCTACACCAACAACATCTGGATTTGTGTATACACGTAATGTATCTGTTGTAAATAAATCCTGTACGAATTCAGCATTTTTCCTTTTATTAGAAGCCGATACAATCGTTGTCGGAATATTCTTAGATACTTCTTCAGCATGTGATGGCCCAGAAAGTGCTACAAAAGAATTTTTTGGTAAAAAATCATTGAATAATTGAGACATGGTTTTTAAACTGCTCACATCTATCCCTTTGGATACATTGACTATCATCTGATCGTTAATTACTTTAGAATACTTTTCAAGTACAGATCTAACCCCTTGAGAGGCAATAGCAAAGACAATAACTTTACTATCTTTTACAACATACGCAATATCACTGGAAAATTTTAATGCCTTATCCAATTTAATCCCTGGTAAATATTTTTTATTTTCATTAATTTTGTTTATTTCATCCATATGTGAAGTATTTCTTCCCCAAATATATACATCATTGCCTTTTAAAGATAACAGATTGCCCAATGCGGTTCCCCAACTGCCAGAACCAATAATTGCAATTTTCAAAATAATCACTTCCTTATATATTTTAATCAACTTTCATTATATCATATCTGCAATACTCAAGATAATATTATAAAGAATATTCCTGTTTAAATATAGACATTTACTTACGCTTTTCATATTTGTATTAATTCATTTTATCAATTGATTTTCTTTAAAGAACACTCTCATTAATTCATTATATATGAAACTTTGCCTAACATACTTAAAGCAAGATATTATACTATTATTATATAACAAATTTTTATATAAATAAACACCAAAAAACCATGTTAATGTCTCAGGAACATGGTTTTTTTACACTATTATCTTTGGCGCACTTTTATTCTTAATGTTGTGCCTTCAAAGGGGAAATGTTCCCTAAGTTTATTGGCTATATATCTTTTATAAGTAAAATGACATAAGTCTGGATCATTAACAAATAGAGCAAAAGTTGGCGGTTGAATATCTACCTGTGTACCATAGTATATCTTTAAGCGTTTTCCTTTTTTACTCGGTGGCTGATGCTTATAAATTGCATCATTCAAAACATCATTCAATGCACCTGTGGGTATTCTAACACTTCTTTGTATTTGAACTTCTTTTACTAAATCAATTATTTTATGGGTTCGTTGTTTCGTTAAAGCAGATACAAACATTATTGGAGCATAAGTCATGAATGCGAATTCATTTCTAACATTTTTATAGACTTCATTATAACCAAATTCTCTCTCTTCAACTAAATCCCATTTATTCGCCAAGACGATAATACCTTTGCCTCGATCATGTGCATATCCAGCTATTTTTTTATCTTGATCGGTTACACCTTCAACAGCATCAATTAGTATTAAGCATACATCTGAACGATCAACAGCAGTAAAGGCTCTAATAACACTATACTTTTCAATGTTCTCAGAAATTTTACTCTTACGTCTGATACCAGCCGTATCAATAAAAACAAATTTTTCATCCTGATATTCGAAGGGTGTGTCAATTGCATCTCGTGTTGTGCCAGCAACTTCACTTACAATAACACGTTCCTTACCAAGGAGTGTATTAATTAATGATGATTTTCCTACATTAGGCTTCCCAAGGACTGCAATTTTTGTTACAACTTCATCATAATCTGTAATCAATTCTCCAGGGAAGTGTTCAACTATTGCATCTAATAAATCACCTAATCTAAACTGATTTACTGAAGAAATCGGGTATAATTCTCCCATGCCTAAATTATAAAACTCATAAAAGTCAGCTGGCAAATCACTTGAATCTATCTTGTTAACAGCTGTAACAATTGGTTTTTGTGATTTTCTAAGCATTAAAGCAATTTCATGGTCTTCAATGGTTAAACCAGTTTTTCCATCCACCATAAAAACAATTACATCTGCCGTTTCAATTGCAATTTCAGCCTGATTTCTCATCTGTTTTAAAATAATATTTTCAGTATCTGTTTCAATACCACCAGTATCTATCATTGTAAAATCATAATTCAACCAGTTAACATCAGCATAAATTCTATCCCGTGTTACACCTGGTGTATCTTCTACTATGGATATCCTACTCCCAGCAATTTTATTAAAAAATGTTGATTTACCAACATTAGGTCTTCCAACAACAGCAACAATTGGTTTTCTCATAATTACACCTCTACTCTATAATTCTATTAATTAGATCATATCCATTATTTTTAACAACTATAATCTTATGATTAAATTTCTTTTCAATATCTTCTATTAACACATCATCTAAAAATATGTCTTCATCACTTTTTAACATAACTTCCGGAATTAAAACTTTATCACCTAAGTCTTTTAAAGAAACCTGTTTTAAAATATCACTTCCAGTAATTAATCCGGCAACAGTTATTTTTTCTCCGAAAAAATCATTAATAATTGTTTTAATATTTATATTAATATTTGGATATTTATCCTTTACCTTTTCACTAATCATTTTAAGATTGCTAGTAGCCGATACTCCAGTAATAATCGTGATAGAGTGCCCATGACTACTGCCCTCTAACTCAGACAGTCGATTCTCTACTTCTTTGTTTAGCTTAACAGTTAATCCAATGCCATTTTCTAATTGAGGAAAGCCATCATAACTGTCATAACTCGGAAAATCTATATCGGCAGTAATATAAAATTCATCAGATAAATAGACAAAATTTGTATCTCGTTCTTCCTTTGCTTTTCTTTGATATTTTTCAACTTGTTTGATAATATTAACTGCATCTTTTATATTTACAGGCCTGATTTTAGTAAGTCCTTCTCTATATCTACTTAAGCCTACAGGTACAATCGCTAGATTCGAAAAGTTTTCGCCTAATGCATAAATATTCTTTATTGTTCGATCCAATTCCTCACCATCATTGAAATCCGGACACAAAACGATTTGTCCATTCACAATAATTCCAGCTTCAGTAAATCTTTTTAATACTGGCATAAGGTTTTTAGATTTAGGATTTTTTATCATCTCAAGTCTTAATTCTGGATTAGTTGTATGTACAGATATATTTATTGGAGATATTCTCAAATCAATAATTCTATTAATATCTTCTTCTGATAAATTTGTCAAAGTAATGTAATTCCCATGAAGAAATGATAATCTGGAATCATCATCTTTGAAATACAAGGATTTTCTCATATCTTTCGGTAATTGGTTAACAAAACAAAAAATACAATTGTTCTTACATTCGTTGGGTTTATCTAAAATCGGATTCTGAAAATCTAAACCAAGTTTTTCATCATATTCTTTTTCGATTTCATAAATTATAAGTTCACCATTTCTTTTAAGTACACTTATTTCAACATATTCCGATGCTATTTCGTATATGTACTCTAATATATCATGGATGTCTTTACCATTCACTTGAATCAATTGCTCTCCAACTTCAATATTTAATTCTCTTGCTATACTATTGTCCAAGACTTTATTTATTTTATGTGCCATAGTAACTTCCTTTAAATTCAAATTCACAACAAAAAACTCCCTCGAGGGAGTACTTAATATATTATATACTTAAACTTGTTTTTTTACAAATAAAAAGCCATATCTTTATCGATAATTTCTAAAGAAAAAGCCATCCCAAGAGTGTCTTACAATGAGATGTCTTTTGTCAACAATTAAACTCTTGTTCTTTAACAAAACATATGATACAATATGTCTAGCAAGAAAAACCATAAAGTGAAATCTGACTTAAAGGATTTCACGCCTTGTTTATAGACAACTTATATATATAAAGTTGCAAAGATTAAATTTCCAAAATACACCTAAAGTAATAATTCATATCAAATACTTTTATGACGTTTTAGTAAAGAGAAACTCCCTCTAAATCTTGTTTCTGATTTAGAGGGAGAGGTTCACTGTAACCATTATCGTTCCTTAATTAATTTATTCAATTCATCATAGAATGTATTAATATCTTTAAACTGTCGATAAACAGATGCAAATCTAACATATGCAACTTCATCAAGATCTTTTAATTTTTCCATAATCTTTTCACCGATAAGAGAAGACTGTATTTCATTCTCAAGAAGATTATAAAGTTCTTTTTCAATTTGATCCACTGTTGATTCAATCTGTTTTATGGATACTGGTCTCTTTTCGCAAGCAATAATAACACCATTTATTATTTTATTGCGATCATATGATTCCTGAGTCCCATCCTTTTTTATTATTCGTATTGGCATTTTTTCAACTTTTTCATAAGTAGTAAAACGATGCCCGCATTTACCGCATTCACGTCTGCGACGTGTCACATAACCATCATCCGTTGGTCGAGTATCTATCACTTTAGATTTTGTATAATTACAATATGGGCAATGCATCTAACCATCCTTTACTTTATCTTTTTTTTCGTAAAAAAGTTGGAATATCAAAATCATTTTTTCCGTTAGATTTAGTTTCTTGAGATTTTTCATTTGACTCCACATCAGAATCTTTTTTAGCTGCTAGTGTTTTATTCGTTTCAACATTCGTTTTTTGCTTCAAATTAAATTTTTCCTCTTCGTCTTCACGATTATCTGGAGAAAAACCTGTTGCAATAACAGTTACTTTAATCATATCTTTCATATTTTCATCAATTACGGCACCAAAGATTACATTTGCATCCTCGTCAACTGCATCATGCACAACTGTTGCAGCTGCATTTGCTTCAAACAATCCTAATGAAGGACCTGCAGTAATATTTATTAATACACCTTTTGCTCCATTAATAGTTGTTTCCAATAAAGGTGAATGAATAGCCTTTTTCGCTGCTTCTACAGCGCGATCTTCACCTTCTGCAGTTCCAATACCCATATGAGCTAAACCAGAATCAGACATTATAGTTTTTACATCTGAAAAGTCTAAGTTAATCTCCCCTGGTACTGTTATTAAGTCAGCAATGCCTTTGACACCTTGTTTTAATACATCATCTGCAATATTAAAGGCCTCAATAATTGAAGTATTTTTACCAGCAATTTGTAGTAATCTATCATTCGGAATAGTGACAAGTGTGTCTACATTTTTTCTTAAACTCTCTATACCGGCCAATGCATTTTTCATCCGTGTTCTGCCTTCAAAAGCAAATGGTTTCGTTACAACACCAACTGTTAATACACCTAATTCTTTTGCTATTTCTGCCACAATTGGCATCGCACCTGTTCCAGTACCACCACCCATACCAGCAGTTAAGAATACCATATCATTACCTTGTAACGCTTCAAATATCTCATCACGACTTTCTTCAGCGGCCTTTGTACCAATTTTAGGATCAGCACCGGCGCCAAGTCCTTTTGTTAATTTTTCACCAATTTGTATTTTATATTCTGCATCTGATGCTTGCAAAGCCTGCTTGTCAGTATTAATCGCTACAAAGTCAACACCAGAAAGATTCCCCTCAATCATTCGATTGACGGCATTATTTCCACCACCACCTACACCAATAACCTTTATCTTTGCAAATTGTTCCATATCTACGTCAAATTCCATCATAAATCTCACCTCTCCGAATAATAAATACACATTTATATAAACTATTTAGTATCTAAATTTATTTTTCTCTACTACATATAGTATTTTACCATATTTTTCAATTAATTTCTAATCTTTTTTCGTATTTTTTCAATGACCCCTCTTCTGATGATTGCAAGGTTCTTAAAAAATCTTGATCCAAAGACAAATATCGCTGCATAATACAATGGTATACCCAATCGATCACCAATATACGAAAGTATAGTTGCCAAAGCAAAATTTATTAAAAAACCTGTTACAAAAATGATTGAATCGAAGCGTTCCTTTAAAATTGCACTCACTGCACCTAATACACTATCAATGGCGGCCAGTATTCCAACAGCTAAATAGATGGAATAAAGCATACTAAAAGAATAAGGAATGTAGAATCCAATTAGGATTCCAAGTAAAATTCCAATTAAAGCAATAATCATTAATTTTCCTCCTTATAATCTTCTAAATACCTAAAGTCTAAAGCACCATCATAATGAGGTATTTTTACATTTACTGATGTATTCACTTCAATAAATATATCCCATTCACGTAAAACACTTGCATACCCATTAGGAGAATTAATTGCAGCTTCAAGAAAATATTTATCCCCAATTGCTTTGATTATAAACGGCTGCCCTACAACCTTATCATTAATCTGAATCGTTGGTCCAGCACATTTTATTTTTGATTTTCCGACCACTACTCTTTCGTTATTAACAGAAACAGCTTCAGCACCAGAGTTTCTCAAGTCAGTAATAATGTTTTGTATATCAAAGTCATGAACAATTAATGAACTCGCTTCTCTATTGCCTTCAATAACCTTGCTATCATTAATAATAATTATAACGCCCGGTCCAGTTAAATCCGTTAGTCCAGAAATGATTTTTGCTTTATTAATATTTTCTTTGAGCCCTTCAATTATTTCTTCTTCATCTAATTCATTGAAGTTTTTAATCTCATTTTTTACATCTTTACTTTTGCTTAATAAACTTTCATATTCACTTTGAATTTTATTTAATTCATTTCTTTGCTCATAAATTTTTGATAAAGCTGTATACTGATTTTCTGTTTGTAAAATTGTATATAAATTCGATAGTAAGATACCTAGTATAATCATCAACAACAAGAACACAATATTTTTTTTCAATTCTCTCATGCCATCACCTAATCTTCATAATCATTTATATACTCAAAATTAATAATTTTATCAAATTTTTCAATGACTATGTTTTCAGATTGGTTGATTTCTATAAAAAAACCTTTTTCTCTTATAATTGAGACAATACCAAATCTTTGATTGACAGAAGCATTCAGAGTTTTTGAATTTCCAATTGCTTTTATCTGAATTGGTGCATATAAAGGTGTTTTATTTACCATTAATGTGTCACCAGCAGTTCTTATTTCCGTTGTATTAACAATTCTTTCACCACCAATTGAAATGGCCTCAACTCCAGCTGCATTTAATTCATTAATTAAATTAAGAATTAAATTGTATTCATGAACAATATTACTATTATTACTGCTGGCTGAAAATTCATCCTTACTATTATCGATTGTAATATTAATACCTTGCCCCATAACTTTAGTCATACCAGTAAACTTTTTATACAAATCTAATTGTTTACTCAAAGAATCAATTAACGCATTTTCCTGAGAAACCGAGTTTTTAATCGTTGATAATTCTTCTTCTAGTCGAGCGACTTCTTCTTCTAAGACTATTTTCTTTTGACTGACGGCCTCTAACTCAATAATCAATTCTTTTGACCGCAAACTTGGTAAAACACCATCTAATAGATTATTCTGCACAACTTTTACTTGAAAAGATATGATCACACCAAGTAACAAACTGAAAATTCCTATCCAGATATATGCTCTTACTTTTTCTTTATTCAAAATTTCTCACCTTCATTAGTTTTATTTTCTAAAAAGAGGTAAATCAGTTATACTAACATCAATTTCACCATAATTGATATCTTTGTCCAACAAATCATGATAAATATTAACAAAATTATTAAACTTTTTCTCAATACTTGAACAATTGCCAAAATTTACTCTTAATCCAGTATAAGTATATATATAAACATTGTTATCATTATAGTCTATTTTGTTATTAATTTCAATACCTGATTTGTTGATTAGCTTTATTAACCCAATTAGATTAACTAATATTTCTTTATTATTATGAACTTTTAATTTTTCATTGACTTTATAATATGATAATTCAAGACCATATACGGAAAACTTAGTTTTAATATCTTTGTTAATAGCTAAGACATTCCCCCCTTCATCAATTATAATTTTAATGTTGTTATCCACTATTTTCAAATAAGGTTCTTTGTAAATGATATTAAATTTAACTGAATTCGGAAACTTTTTCTCTACAGTAACGCTATCAATCATTGGAATTTGTAACACTTCATTTTTTATATAACTTTCACTGTGAATGATATAGTTCATTTTTCCAATGACGATCGTCTCTATACTCTTATTATCATCATACATGCCAATATTATAAGAAACATTATTAATTGTAAAGATATCCATTTGAATCATCAATACTACTCCTACTATGAATAATACAATAATAATGATTTTTTTCATAAGTGAACATCTTTCATGATTTGATTATAGATTGCTCTACTGGCATCCATAGAATTATGATCAATCAAATTTTGTTTCATTATAAAAATTTTATCTTTCCTTTGAATAAAGTCAGATATACTCGACGCTTCAATATTTTCTTCTAATATCATTTTAGATAAACCTTCATCTTCCATTGACTTAGCATTAAATCTTTGATGATCATCTGTTACATTCGGGGATGGTATCAAAATTGATGGGGTATTAGTATATTTCAGTTCGGTAATTGTAATGGCACCTGCACGAGAAATAACTAAATCAGAATTTAGCATATATTCCGGCATATCCTTTAAATAATCGTATACCTTAATATTCTCTTCTAAGTCAATCCTGCTATTTTCTAAAACATTCATAAATTCATCATAGTATTTTTTTCCTGTGACATGGTCAATATGATATAAATCATTGCCATTGAATTCTTGAATGATCTCTAGCATTAAATCATTAATTTTCTTTGCACCACCACTGCCACCAAAAGAAAGTATTTTCATAT
>Ga0209414_1000219_pt1 | contig 26791 bp, 36 predicted proteins | sample LakVidmifraction_4_FD_181154 | JGI IMG/M metagenome (GOLD analysis project Ga0209414, IMG submission 181154) | Hypersaline microbial communities from Lake Vida, Antarctica - Brine Hole Two &gt;0.2 micron (SPAdes) (version 2) | ecosystem: Environmental > Aquatic > Non-marine Saline and Alkaline >...
AGAGGATGGCATCGCACGATTTACAATCTATCTCATTTTGAAAATCGGAGTTAACCACCATGTTAAAACGTTTTGTATATTTACATCAAAAGTTAACTAGATGAAATTCAAAAATAAGTTCAGATTAATTACGTGGTCGCTAAGAATAACGCAGCTTTCATTTTTAATATTTTCAATTTATGCGTGGATATTATTTCGTGAAAAAATAGATTTCATTCATTTGTTTTTATCGTTATTTTTTATGGCTTATTCTTTTCTTGCTTATATTTTACATGTTGAATATCGTAGAGAGTTTGGAGAAAAATTAAGACTAGCATTTAAAAACGATATGACAAAAAAACTAAACAGAAGAGGTCGTAGAAGTTTAAAACGTTTTAGAAATTAAGTAATGGCGTTTCACACTAGAAAACAATTTGCTGACGCAGCTGGTAAAAAAGCAGCTAGTGTAACTATGGCTGTAAAACGTAGACAAATTATTATGTCTGGTGATTTCATTGATGATACGATTGATAAAAATAAGAAACTACTAGAGCGTTGGCAAAAACAAGAAGCTGCTAAAATCGCTAAGCCTGTAATTGTCGATGTTCCAGATGTAGTAATTGAAGAGCCGAAGTTAAAAGCGCCTAAAGGAATAAGAGAACCAAAAGAAGAGCCAAAACCAAAAGCACCTAAAGGAATTAAAGCACCAAAGTTAACTTCAATTCACGGACTTGACGAAATTAAGAAGCAAGCTGAGATTGATTTAAAGATTGCACAAATTGAAAGAACTAATTTACAGAATAAAAAATTAAGAGGTGACTCAATACCAACAGAAATGGTTAAGAGTACTGTATCAATTTTAGGACATAGTTTTCAATCTAGTTATAAGAATGGGGCTGAAGCATTTATTTTAGAATTTTGTCACAGGCTAAAAGTTAGCGCAAAAATAGAAGCAGAAATGAAAGGTAAGCTAATTGATTTAATTAATAAGTCGCACGGCAACGCAATTACAGAAGCCAAGAAATCAATTGAATCAATAGTGGATCAAAACGCAGTTAAAAATTTAGAAGAAGATGAGTAATAAAGAATTTTGCAGAATGTATAGTGATGTTTATGGAGGTGAAATTGATAATATAAATCAATTGGAATCAATAACATTTACAGGGATTGAGCTTAAAGAGTTTATTGAAAAAATAAATGAATTAAACCCACGAAAAATAAATGTAAATCAAGTGAAATTTGATTCCTTTTTGGAAGGATATAAGACAGCTGCGGAAAGTTTGCTTGCATCTTATGACGAAATCAAAGGTCATAAATTATAAAAATGAGTAACTATCTTTCAGAACTAATAAGCATTGTTGAATCTGCAAATGTAAAGATTTCAGACATAAAACCATCAGATTGGTATGAAGCTAATCGTTACATGACTGCGGATGTTACACCAATCCCCGGGATGTTTAGTTATGATAATTCACCTTATACGCGTGAAATTGTAGATTGCTTAATGCCATCGCATCCAGCTAGAAACGTGGCGGTCATGAAAGGGGCGCAGGTAGGGTTTTCATCCTCGGTAATTGAGCCGGGCATCGGTTGGGTTATATCACAGAACCCGGGTAACATTTTATTCCTTGTTGGCCACGAAGGATTAATTGCAGATGCCAACAAGAAAGTTGACAGAATGATTGATTCAACTAAGATTAGGAAATTAATTAAGTCAACTTCTGGCCGTGCTAGAAATACAAAATCTGGAGATACGGATAAAATGAAAGAATTTCCAGATGGCTATATGAAGTTAGGTACTGCAAACCACAAGGAACTTAGAAATATTTCCATGCAATATGGTTTTATAGATGATTTTGAATCAATGAAAAATGAAACGAAAGAATCTGGATCAACCTTTGAATTAATCCAAGCAAGATTTAGAGCATTTTCAAAAAAGAAAAAACTGTTTTGTATTTCTACACCAGAGGTGAAAGAGACTTCAAACATTGAACCTCAATACTTGGCAGGTGACCAAAGGAAATATAATATTGAATGTCCTTGCTGTTCTGAAATGATTCCTTTGGAATGGTCGGTTGTATCTGAGAAAAACCCTGACAAGATGGTTGGTATTACTTGGGACATAGACGAAGATATGGATTTAATAGCTGAAACCGTTGGTTATACTTGTCAAAAGTGTGAAGGATTCTTTGATGACAGAAATAAAACAGACCTTTTGCAAGGTGGTATTTGGATTCCAACGGCAAAACCATCACGTCCTGACTACTTTAGTTACCATATTTCAGCATTATACGCACCAACTTATATGGATGGGTGGTTGGATTATGTTAGATTGTACATTGATGCCAACCCAGTAGATGGCGAAAGAAACGAAGGAAAGTGGAAAGGATTTAAAAATACGGTGTTAGGTGAAACTTATTCTGTTAGCGTTAAAAACATGAAAGCTAAGGATTTGGAAAAAAATATTAGAAAATACGATATTGGTGTTGTTCCAGACAATTTAAGCATTGAAGATGGTAACGGTAAAATTATACTTCTTACTTGTGGATCAGATTTAAACGGGACTTTAGACGATGCACGTTTGGATTATGAAATTGTAGCTTATTCCGAGAGTGGGGCTACCTATTCTGTTCTTCATGGGAGCGTTGGGACGTTCATTAATCGAGATAAACACCCAGAAAAACGTGTTCAATGGACTTACAGAAGAGGTGCGGAAAATAACGTTTGGGATAAATTTAGAGAAATCATATCTAAAAAATACAACACCGATACAGATAGGTCAATGAGTGTTTACCAAACGGGTTTAGATGTTGGTTATATGCAGGATTATGCCCTTGGATTTATTGAAGATTATAACGAAACATTCATTGTTGGGTTGAAAGGGAACGAAAATGAAAGTTATAATTCTATTGGAGTTGAAAAAAAATCTTATAAGCAATCTACAAACATTAAGAATATGTATTTGGTAGAATCAAATTACACAAAGGACGTCTTGGCCCAGCACATGAAATTAAAACATAGAGCTAGTGATTCAAAGCAACCTATTGGATTTATGAATTTCCCAACACCAGCGGAGGGGTTGTATTTGTATAAGAATTATTTTGAACATTTTGAAGCGGAGGAAAAGAGATTTGATAAAAACAAATACACTTGGAAAAAAATCCAAGGTAAGCAAAACCACCTTTACGATTGTAGGCTTTATAACTATGTCGCTAGAGATATTTTCCTAGACAATTTATTTCGTGAATACAAAATTAAAAATGGAACTTGGAAAAATTATGTTGACCTTTTAAAATAATTGGTGAAATGGAAAATTTAAAACCAAAAAAAACAGATATGTAAGTAATAATCATTAGTATATTTAATTTGCCATAATAAGGCAAAATAAAAATAAACCTCATAAGATAATTATATTTTTGAAATCAATAATATTGATAACAAAAATCTATAAATATGAGCGATGCAGTAGGCACAGAGAGAATTTCCAGAGTAGTTGGATATAAGATTACAAAAGGAAATTTTGCAGAATCCACCTCGAATTTACCCCAAAGGATAGCTATAATAGGAGAAGCAAACACAGCCAATCAAGGAACGGTAACTTTTGATGAACCAAAAGAAATCCTTTCAGCTCAAGCAGCTGGTAAGATTTACGGTTATGGTTCGCCAATTCACATGGCAATGCGTATTTTACGCCCAAATGCAGGTGGAGTTGGTGGAATTCCAACTATTGTTTACCCTCAGGAAGCTGCTGGATCTTCAGTAGCAAATGTACAAACTATCACAGTAACAGGAACAGCCGATGCAAACACAACACATAATGTTATAATTGGAGGGCGTGCTATCTTAGATGGTGGTTCTTATGCCGTTAACGTTGTGACTGGTGAAACACTAACACAAGTAGCAACTAAAATTAAAGACGTTATTAATAATGTCTTAGGATCACCATTTACTGCAACTTCTGCACTAGGTGTTGTGACTTTAACCGCTAAATGGACAGGCTTAACATCCCAAGGATTAACCGTTTCAGTATTCACAGGTGAAGAAGATGCAGCACTTACTTATGCAATTGCAGAAGATGCGGCAGGATCAGGAACACCAACAGTCACAGCAGCACTTAATAATTTCGGAGACGATTGGAATACCATTGTTTTAAACACATACGGTTTAGTTCAAGCTACTTTGGACGAATTAGAAGCTTTTAACGGCATCCCATACCCAACAACACCAACAGGACGTTTTGTAGGAATTACAATGAAACCATTTATTGCAATTTCAGGATCCGTTTCAGACGAAAATTCAATAATTACAGATTCCCGTTTAAATAATGTAACAAATGCCGTTGCACCAGCTCCATTGAGTAAGGGTCACGCCTTAGAAGCCGCTGCAAATATGACTGTATTATTTAGTAGAGTTTCCCAAAACACTCCTAATTTAGACGTTGCTGGCAAAACTTATCCAGATATGCCAACACCTTTATTGATTGGAACAATGGCGGTTTCCAACAACAGAGATGCTTACCTTAAGAAAGGAAATTCAACTGTTAGTTTATCAACGGGAAGATATAAAGTAGAAGATTTTGTAACAACTTATCACCCCCTTGGAGAGATTCCTCCACAATTTAGATACCCACGTAATTTAATGTTAGATTTCAATGTGAAATTTGGTTACAGGTTGCTTGAGGAAATAAATGTTGTTGACCATTCAATTTCAAATGATGATGACCCAGTAGATGCAGCCAAAGTAGTTAAACCAAAGCAATGGACAGCGGTTTTAAATGAATATGCAGACGACTTAGCACGTAGAGCTTTAATTGCAAACCCATCATTTATGAAGGATTCAATTACAGTTTCAATTTCAACAACTAATCCAGACAGATTTGAAACTTTCTTTAGATATAAAAGAACTGGTTTTGCTAGAATTTCAAGTACAACAGCAGAAGCTGGTTTTAATTTCGGACAATAATTTAATATTTAAATACATAAAAAAATGGCAGTACACGGAGATATTAAGGAAATTACGGTAAACCACCCAGTACTGGGTAGTAGATCTTTTTTTCCAAAAGCAAACGAAGGAAATACTTATGATCAAGGTGGTTTTAGAAATTCAGATGATGCAGCTAATATCGCAGGAAATGGCGAATTGATTATTAGCAAATCTCAGGTTTCGGGAATGCTCGAAGCTTTGATTGAGAATGATATGAATATCCGTGAGGATGCGGATTTTGTAAACCAACTGGCTGCAAGCCCCGTTCAGGGAGTATGGACTTTTTCAGTAGTAAATGGCGCTGTATGGAAGGGACGGGGTGTACCAGTTGGTGATGTTCAGCCAGATATTATGGCAGGAACATTTACATTGAAGTTAGCAGTAGGTAGATTTACAAAAATAATCGGTTAATAAAAACAAAACAATAATGCAGTCAGTAAGCAGAGAAGTTGCAACCAATGAGGTTGAAGGATGGTTAGATTTTAAAGGTGTAAGAACACGTAAAAGAGAATCTAACAAAGAATATATCGAGCAGTTAATAGAGGGTGTTGAAGATGGTTATTTATCAATTGATGAGGACAAAAATATTCACCTAGCACTTGCTAGACCTATCGGTAATGATAAGCAAATTAAGGCTTTAAAATTTAAGCCTTTAATGCAAGTTAAGGATTACCACCCGCATTTAAAGAGTGTAAAATTAGGCGATTCTGACGGTAGAATGATGGCTTACATTTGTGGGTTAACTGGTGAAAATAGCGGTGTTATAGCGCAATTAGACACTGAGGACAACACTATTGCAACGAATATTGCGGTTTTTTTCTTTTAGAATTTTCATTAGATGTCATGGTGCGCTCTATTGTAAGGGCGCACCATTGGACGCCAACGGAAATTGAAAACCTATATTTAGACGATAGAGATTTCCAAAGTATAGGGTATTGGTATAATGACGTAATGGCGGTTGAAAATTCGATAAACGATGAGTAAAAAATTTGTAGTTCCCAGTGTATTTACCGCCGTTGACAAATTCAGTGGGCCAGTAAGTAAAATGAGTCGAAATGCGGAAACGTCAATGGCTCGAATGGAACGCAAATTTCGTAGAGTAGGCGATGTTTCTCGTAATGTCTCCGAGAAGTCAGCAATGATAGGTGTAGCTATATTAGCACCTTTAGCACTTGCAGCAAATGAAGCTGTGAAATTCGAGAGTGCAATGGCAGGAGTCGCTAAGGTGGCAAATGTCGATATAGGATCAAAAGCATTTGAAAAACTTTCTACACAAGCAAAACAATTAGGGGTAACATTAGGAATTGATGCCAAAGAAGCCGCGGGATTAATGGCTAACTTGGCTCAAGGTGGTGTTGCAATAGATGACTTGGATAGAGTTGCTAGACAAGCTGGTAAAATGGGCGTTGCTTTCGATATGACTGGCGATATGGCTGGCGAAGCATTCATTAAAACCAAAAATGCATTAGGCGGCACAATTGAGGAAACTCAAGCTGTTATGGACACGGTAAATATGTTAAGTAATACCTTCGCAGCACAAGCTAGCGACATAGTTACTTTTATGGCTAAAAGTGGTTCGGCGGTTGCGAGACAACTTGGTACTTCGGGTAGTGAAATGGCGGCTTTTGGAACTCAATTAATATCTACTGGTAAGTCAGCGGAGGTTTCAGCTACTTTGATGAAAACTTTTGGTAAAGTTGTAGCACGAACAGAATCATTAAAAAAAGTATTCGATAGCGTTGGAGGTGGTGCGGATGGAATGATGAAAGTTATTGAGGAGGGTTCTAAATTGGGAGAGGATGCACAAAACTCATACTTTGCACAATTTGGTGAAAATGCCGCTCTTGTTCAACTTTTAGCTAAAGATTTTGACAAATTAGCCATAAAAGTGGATGCTTCAAGAAATTCAATGCAAAATGCGGGAAGTGTTCAAGAAGAATTTGAAAATATTACTAATAAGGCTGGTTTTAAGCTAGAAAAAATGAAAAGCAGAATTATGTCGGTTGCTATAACTTTAGGAACGGCTTTAATCCCGATTATTTCAAAGGCAGTTGAGAAAATCACTCCATTAATTGAATCCTTCAGTACTTGGATGAGTGAAAATAAAAGCTCTGTAAAAACATTTATAAAAGTTGCCGCCGTGGTGGGTACTTTGGCAATAGCGACTAGCCTTGTAAGTGGTGCGGTTGCGATTGCATCAAAAGGTTTTGCTATTTATAAACTTGCGATTAAAGGTTATGCTTGGGCGGTTGATGTTGCGAAAACGGTTCAATTGCTTTGGAATGCAGCAATGGTAGCAAATCCAGTAGGATTGATTATAGTATCTGTTGCAGCACTTGCCGCTGGTGTTTATTTACTTTCAGATGCTTTTTCTTCACAAACACGTGAACAACGATTAAATAACGAGGTGAATAAAAGGGCGTTAGAAAATTCAATTGACCAGCGTGTTGAGGTTCAATTATTATTCAGTAAGCTTAGAAAATTAAATCCAGAAAGTGCATCATACGCTACTACACTGGCAAAAATAGAAGGTATTCAACCAGGTATTACTAAGCAATATGGTTTACAATCTGGGGCGGCGGATAAATTAAATGAAGCAGAAAAAAGGCTTTTAGCCACAATTACCGAACGCGCGGATTTACAAGCTAAAAAAGATGTTTTAGCAGATACAGCTAAAGAAGTAGTAAATTTAAAAAATAAAGAACACACATATTGGGAAGAAACTCTAGCCGCATGGTCATCGCCAGCTGCTTTCTTTGGAGACGCGGACGCCATTAAGAAATCTGTAATGGCTAGTCGACAGGTAGATATAGATAAAAAGGAAGCTAGTATGAGTGATCTTGAGGGGCAGATAATTTCAGGAGAAGAGGCGTTGGCCAACCCTCAAAAAACGCAAACAGTAGCAACTACAAATAACATCAATAAGGCTTCAAAAGAGCAATTTGAATTTAGTTTTACGCCTGAGTTTCAAAGGCTTTTAACTATGAATAGAAAAGGCGGAACAACTAATAATATGGCAATGCCAGAAACGCCACCAACAAATTAATTATGTCAGATTTAAAATTAGTAGAAACATTCGATGGAGGGGATTTAGTTCTTAATGGAAATGATTTGCAAGTAATTGACGGTTTTCAAAACATGATTTATTTGGCTTTATTTGGTGGAAATGTTGAGCAATCGACAAAGCAATATAATGAAGATGAAGAGCGTTTTGATTTTTGGGCAAATAGTCTGTTAACACTTGATTCACCTAATATTCAATACAATTCAGAAACCGAAAGAACACTTAATGAAGTATCGTTAAATAGCCGCGGAAGGTTGCTAATTGAGCAATCTGCAAAGAAGGATTTAGAATTCATGCAAGATTTTTCAAATATTACTGTTAGCGTTACTATTTTAGCAAGTGACAAAGTAGGAATTAAAGTGATTTTACAAGAGCCAAATGAGTTGGAATCAAACGAATTTAACTATATTTGGGCAGCAACTGAGAATGAACTATGATAAATTTACCAACAACACAACAGATTTATAGTAATATTATAGCTGATTTAGAGGCTAAATATAGTATTACAATTCCAACTATTGGTAAGTCTTTTTTGCGTGCTTATGCTTCTGTTTTAGCTGGTCATTTGAAATTATCTTATTTGCTAATCGGAAACGTACAAAAGAATATATTTGTTGATACTGCTGATCCTGAATCTCAGGGTGGGACGCTTGAAAGGTTTGGATTTGTAAAATTAGGTCGTTATCCGTTTAAGGCAACGCAAGGTATTTATGAAATTCAAGCAACAGGAACTATCGGTGCAACTATTCCAGCAGGTACTACATTTAAAAGTGATGATGACTCCTTAAACCCTGGTTATTTATTTATTAGTGATAATTCGGTAACGCTATTAAATACAAGTTATGGTTTTCCAGTTAGAGCTTTAACCGCTGGTTTAGCATCTCAGTTACAAGTAGGAAATACACTAACTGTAACAGCTCCTTTATCAAATATTAATAGCTCATTTGAGGTTACTATTGAACTTACAGAACCTATTTCAGCAGAAGGTTTGGAAGTTTACAGACAAAAAGTAATTCAAGCTTATAGATTAGAGCCACAAGGAGGCGCTGGAGCTGATTATAGATTTTGGGCTTCTGATGCACAAGGTGTAAAGCAATCCTATCCTTATGCAGCAGCAGGAAATGGGAATCAAGTTAATTTATTTATTGAAGCGACAACCGCAGATTCAACTGATGGAAAAGGCACACCATCAGCTCAAATATTAACAGACGTCGAAGAAGCTATTGAAGACCCAACAGTTGACAGACCTTCAAGAAAACCAGTTACAGATACAGTAAATTATCAAGGTATTATTCCATTAGACGTTGAGATTACTATTAATGGAAGCAGTTTTACAACAGCACAAGAAATATTAATTGATAATTCTTTAGAAATTGCATTATCAAAAATTAGGCCTTTCGTTTCATCAATAGATGTTTTATCAGAAAAAAATGATATTTTTGACACAAATAAAGTGATTTCAATTATATTAGAATCAGTTCCCGGAAGTTCGTTTGGTGCTATTGATTTAGTAGTAGATGGAAATCCTGTTAGTACATTTACGTTTACAGATGGAGATATTCCTTATTTTAACTCCGTTACTTATGCCTAATTTCTTAAAACAAATATCGAAATTAACACGCCAACTACTACCAACTGGTAGGGCTTTTGGAAACAAATTAAATGGTATTAATCAAAAACTATTTGAAGCAACTGATGAAAATGTAGCATTATTAAATAGTGATGCTTATAGCGTTTTAGACTCGATACTTCCAGATAATGCTGGGTTTTCAGCAGATGACGCCACAAGATGGGAGCAGCGACTTGGAATGATAACAAACACCGCTGTAAGTTTAGCAGATAGAAAATTAGCTATTATTCGTAAAATGAACCATCCGGGTACAATTTTAGCAAGGCAATCTGTGGATTATTTGCAGGATAGATTGCAAGCAGCTGGATTTGATGTTTATGTTTATGAATATAATGGTTTAACTCCAGCGGAACCCTTTGGTATATTAGCAGCTGGAGTAGCTGAACACGCAACAGTAGTGGAGCATCAAACAGGATTGCCGCATGGCGATTCAGGCAATGGCTCCGTTTATAAAAACACCGTTGCAAATCACATTAGTGAGAGTTTAGATCAATATTTTTATGTAGGAACGAATTTTACACGTACATTTATGATTAGTGGTAATCCATTAAGTTCCGTTGCAAATGTAGACGTTAATCGAAAAGATGAATTTCGGCAACTAATTTTAAAGCTAAAACCAGCGAAATCAGTTGCTTTTTTAAATATAAATTATATATAATTATGGCTATTAAATTAAGTAATAAACCTAATACGATTGCAATAAGTACTGAATATCCTTATGGTGATATTAGAAATATTGTAGGATCAACTCCAGGGACTCCTGTAAGCCGTGAGGTATATGCTGATTTCCATCAGTTTTTTGAGAGAATGATGGCTGTTGCAGGTATAGCTCACAATGGAGACCCAGATAATAACACTAATAGTTTTCAGTTATTTGAAGCGTTGCTAAAAACAATGAATAACTTTAATAGGGAATATACATTTACAGTTAGTCAAACTTTTACATACGCTCCAGTTATAGAATCTGAGTTTACAAATTCCCTAGGAGTAGTTACTCCGATACCAACAAGAATAGCAGTAGGTAAATATTATATTACATGGTTTGCTTTAATATATGATGTCAGTTTTCATACACTAAGAAATGGATCGTCATATAACATGGGTGAGGGCGTCCGCGTTGAAAGTGGTTTTGATGGTGTTAAGAGTAGGATTTGGGTTTACACATACGACTCAGCAGGTGTTTTAGCAGATGGTATTTTAGATAATTATTGTATTACACTACAAAGTGCAATAAACACCTATCAGACGCTGTAATGAACCTCCAATTAGACTTAAATAGCGATGAGTTAGTAGTCCATATTAATCGACTAGAAAAGATTTCACGTAAAGCAATGCCAAAAGCTATACGTGGCACTCTTAACTCCCTTGCATTTGACACTAAAGGAGACACATTTTTAGATGAATCGAAAAAAGATTTCACCAATAGGACAAAGAGCTTCTTTAAGTCAAATAGTCATGTTGATAAAGCTAAAGGCACTGATTTGCGGTCAATGGAGGCAACGGTTGGAATGATTGCAAAGAAAAAAGAAACGGATTCCGCTATTGGAAACATGGACGCTCAAATGAGGGGTGGAACGATTAAAGACCGTGAACTCATCCCAATGGATGAAGCTAGAATTTCAAAGAAAAACATTAAAAATGTAAGGGGTGAGAATAGGCTAAAAAAAGAAAAGTTAGGTAAGATTGTAAAAATTTCATCTATGAGTGGCGGAAAAAAAGGATTAAAATTTGTACGTGCAGTATTAATGGCAGGCGAGGGAAATGTCGTTCAAACTGATAGGGCGTTAATTAGAGTTAAAAAAATTAATCCAAGGGTTAATGGTCGATGGGACTTCGATTTAGTAGGGTTATACTACATCCGTAAAGATGGCACATACAAAGTGAAAAACCCAACAAACACAATGGGTGATGCTGCAATTAAGTCAATGCGAAAAGAGCAAGAAATTTTCATCAAAGAAGCCGAAAGGCAATTAAGTTTTATCAAATGAGTTGGATAGAGAAAATAAAAGAGGGTATTAAAATAACAACTGGTGACGGTGAGATTTACGAACCTTTATATATTTTGTCTTCAAAATCCATTGATTACAATGTTGCTGAATTTAACTTTCCAAACGTAAACGGAACACTTGTAAAAGTTGGAAATAAAAGAGGTACGCGTCACAGTTTAAGAATTATTTTTCAAGGTGAAGACCATTTAGATGTTTCAGATAGATTTGAAAAATCATGTTTAGATAAAAGACCGTGGACAATTTCACATCCCTTTTATGGCCAGTTATTAGTTCAAAAAACATCATTACAATTTAATCCTGAAGGGTTAAATACGATGGTTATAACTGGTGAATTTATTGAGACCATTACAGACGACTATCCAAAAACTTCAATTGATCCAAAAGACTTTGCACAACAACAAGCAATCGATACAGCTTCTGTTAATGCTGAATCATTTTCAGAAGCTGAATTAACTCCAAGCGACATTAACGAGCTTGGAAATGATGTAAATGATTTGAATGATGCGTTTGGAACTCCAGACATTTCAGAGAGTGCATTTAACGAGTTTATTAATGATTTTAACGATACTAAAACTAAAATATTAGATGCCGCTGAAGAGCCTTTAGCCGCTGCAAATGCAATAGTATCTTATATTTCAGCGGTTGCAAGATTTGAAGTACCAATTGCTATAAGATTACAAATTTTACTTGAGCAGTTTCAAAAATTATCTTTTGGTATTTCACTTTTAGAAACGCCAACAGAGAAAAAGAAATATGAAACCTTAGCTGGTTCTGTGTTTACCACAATGGCAAATACAGCCGTTAATCCAACAGATAGCGATTATAAAACTATCACCGAAGTAACAAGTGTAATTGATCAGTTAGTCGATGTAAACAACACTTACATTGCTAATTTAAACGCTTTACAAACTATTAATGGAGGTGATATAAATTCTTACGTTCCGAATTTTACATTTGCAAATAATTTGAGTATTTTATTTAACTTTGTATTATCACATTTATTTGTCATAGCAATAGATGCACAACAAAAAAGAGTAGTAACACTAACGGAAGATAGCAATGTAATTTTATTAGCGCACCGATATTATGGGTTAACGGTTGACGATTCAACTATCGAAAGGTTTATGAATCAAAATAACATCGGTATTAATGAAATTATGAATATTGAAAAAGGTCGGGAAATAATTTATTATGTATGATTTTAAAGATTAATGATAGATTTAGAAATCGTAAAGTTGACTTTTTTAATGAATTTACATTAAATTTAGTTTACAACTCCAATGCCTCACAATTTCGTTTTAATTATTATTTTGACCCATTCAATCCAGAGCATAAAGAAATGTCTTGTGTTACTCATTTCCATGAAGTTACGTTAGAACATGAAGGTATTTTATTGCTCACGGGTGTAATTACAAATCAATCATTTAAGCAAAGTACAGTTAAACAACTTACTGCTTTTAGTGGTTATTCAAAACCTGGGGTTCTATCAGATTGTGAAATTCCTCCAAGCATTTACCCATTGCAAAGTGATGGATTGTCTTTAAATCAAATTGCAAATAAATTAATACAACCATTTAAACGAAATTACGGTTTGGATTACAAAATAGATCCTTCCGTTTTGTCAAAGATGAATCAATCGTTTGACACTTCTACAGCTTCTGAAACTCAGACTATAATTGATTATTTGAGCGAATTAGCAAAACAAAAAAATATTATTATTTCTCACGATGTCGAAGGAAATCTATTGTTTACAGAAGCGAAAACAACTGGAAAACCGATACTAGAATTTGATTTGAGGGAGGGTAGTATGCCGGGTACTAATTTCACAATGACATACGATGGTCAAGGTATGCACTCACATATCACAATGCAAAAGCAAGCTGATATTGAAGGTGGAAATGCTGGAGAAGAAACCATTAGAAATCCGTATGTAATTGGTTCAGTTTATAGACCAACTGTAAAAAGTCAAAGCTCAGGAAATGACAATAATACTTTATCGGCAGGACAAAGGGCTTTAGCAAATGAATTAAAAGGCGTAACTTTGACAATTGAAACCGATAGATGGCTAGTGGACGGAAAAATGTTAGAGCCAAATAATACAATTACTATTATAGCACCAGAGTTGTATATTTACAGAAAAGAAACATTCTTTATTGAATCGATAAATTATGAAGGAAACGAAAGTCAAACGATAGCGACATTGAATTGCGTTCTTCCAGAGGTTTATAACGGAAAGACGCCTGTTTCTATATTTAGAAAAATTAATTTACACGCACAAGAAGAATGATAAATGTAACGAAAACTATATCGACAAGTATAAAAAATGCAGTACGTTTTGTGAAATTCCTTCGCATGGGTAAAAGTGACGTGCAGGAGTGCAGGCAAGCTTCTCCTTTTGGAATTGATTCAGCACCAACAAAAGATATGGCAGCAATTTACGCCAAAACTGGTGAGGTTGGAAAACCTGTAATTATTGGGTATATTAATAAGAATCAAATTTCAGAAGCTGGAGAAACACGCTTATTTTCTACTGATGAAAATGGCACGGTTAAAATTGCACTACATTTGAAGAATGACGGGACGGCGGAAATAGGCGGAAATAGCAAGAATATGGTGAGATTTCAGGAATTAGAAACAGGATTTAATACTCTTAAAACAGATTTTAATAATCTTGTAATAGCTTATAATTTGCATATTCACCCGTCTAGCAGTGGCACAACATCACAAACAGTAACACAAGGTACTTCTTCAACAGCCGATATTTCAGGTTCTAAAATTGATGAAATAAAAACATTATAAATAAAACAAAATGAACAACGGAATATTATTTTTTCAACAAGGTACTGCAAATTTAACACGTGATCAAATTTTGGCACGTATAGCACAAGTTGATGCTATTACAGATGAATTGTTAAACACCGCTTTATTATTGGTGACGGATGGTCAGATTGCTGAGTATGATTTGGATACTGGGCAATCGAAGCAAAAGGTTGTTTACCGTACGACATCAGATGTCTATATGGCTTTAGATTTTTATGACAAACTTAGAGGGCGATTACAATCAAAATTAGTGCCTAGAGCGACAAGGTTAATGGATTACAAAAATATTCAATAATGAAGATATTAGGATTTGAAATAGGAGGTAAATCAAAGATTGATAATACCCCAAAATTAACAGGAACGGTTCCAAATACAGAGGCGAGTTTTGAACCTGTTGGATCATGGGGGCGCGCTTATACAAAATCTTTTGATGGTGAAAAGAACTTTGGCGAAGTAGGGCCAATTATTAATTACCGTCCTGATTACATTGGTTTGCGTTATAGAAGTTGGCAAGCTTATTTGGAATCCGATATTGCAAAAACAATATTAAATAGGTTTTCCGTTTGGATAATTGACAAAGGGTTGCGTTTGGAAGCAGAGCCAAAAACAAAACTATTAAATAAAATAGGTATTGATTTCTCAGATAGCGAAAGTTTTAATGACATTATAGAATCTCGTTTTAGCGTTTGGGCAAAATCAAATTTATCTTCTTATGATGAAAATCAAACATTTAATGAACTTGCAAAAGAAGCGTTTAAAAACGCTAAAATAGGGGGTGATGTTGTTGTGATTTTGCGCTATAAAGATGGGAAATTCACAGTTCAATTAATTGATGGAGCGCACCTTGGGAGTCCATTAGGGAACAAAGGTGCAAACGACGGAAATAAGATTATTAACGGAATTGAGGTTGATGAAAAAGGAAAACATATAGCCTTCCATATTCATAAATCATTGAATAATTATGAACGCATTGAATGTTATAACGAGTCTGCAAAATTAAAACAAGCATTCTTATTCTACGGCTCAAAATACAGATTAGGCGATAATAGAGGGCTTCCAATTATTTCAACATCTATTGAGTCACTTAAGAAAATTGAACGTTACAAAGAAGCTGAAATAGGTAATGCTGAAGAGATTGCAAAGGTAGCATATCAAATTATTCATCAAGCTTTTTCCGATGAATCAACTCCATTTATGAACCAGATGTTAAAAATGGAAGGCTCAAATGGTGGAGGTCAAGATGCTTTTTCAACAGATGATGCAGGAAATAAAATAGCGACAAGTGTAACGGCTACAACAAATAAGCAAGCTTTTAATATGACTAGAGGGTCTAAAATTGAACCTTTAAATCATGGAAATGGTAAATTATCATTTAAGGAATTTTATCAAACTAATGCAAATGTGATTTGCGCATCAATTGGAATACCTCCAAACGTAGCGTTTTCAATTTACAATGATTCTTTTAGTGCTTCAAGAACAGCAACAAAAGACTGGGAACACACAATAAGTTTTGAACGTGACGATGTTACGAATCAATTTTACGCACCAATATATGCTTTCTTCTTGCATATTCAGATAATTGAAGGGTTGGTTGTTTTGCCCGGGTATTTAACAGCGCACAAAAACGATAACTATTTAGTTTTAGAAGCTTATAGAAATTGTAGATTTACGGGGCCTATGTTCCCACATATTGACCCATTGAAAGAGGTAAAAGCAGAACGTGCTAAATTAGGCAAACTAGCTGAAAATATGCCATTAACAACATTAGAAAAATCTACAGAAACATTATACGGTGGTGATTCAAGAGCCAACATGGAACAGTTTGGCCGTGAAATGCAAGAAGCTATTGATAATGGAATTGAGGAGGAGCAAGTGATTATAAAGGATGAGTAAATTAAAAACTCCGAGTGTTATTGCTCGGAGTTTTTTGTTGTTAATAAGTTATTTTCTGAATTTTACCCGCTCCAATTATAGCTCTTTATATTGTATTTTTTTAATTTCTTCTTTTAACTTTTTAATATCCATAATTTCTATCTATTTGTTCTTTTAAATATCTCTGTATAATCAGCATCTTTGCCACCACACCACCAAGATTTAACATTGTCAATTATTGTATCTTCTAACCAGCAAGATCGAAAATCTAAAGTCAATACACTTCTCTTTCCAATCCATTCTCCGTTGACGATTTTCCAAACAATATTATTTTTATCTAAAAATAACGATTTTCCATCAAGTTATTTAGATATTATTTCTCCAACAAAATTGGAATAGTTATTATAATTCATTTATTTTTTGTATTCTCTTCGATTTTTAAATAAGTGTTTTCAATTTTATCGGATAATTATCGACAAACAAATCTAACTTTAACCTAATCAACTGCTCAATCGTTAACCCCTTATTTGTGGCAATTTTATAAATTTTGTGAAAAACTTCGTCTGGAACACCAGAAATTTGAATGTGTTTTTTTCCATGGGGAATATGACGTTCTAAAAAATCTAAATTCTCCTCAATAATTTCATTTAGCATTGGCCTCATTAAACTAGGTGCTGTTTTCTCATGGTCTTTCAGAATTAGAACCAAATTATCATGTAAGCTTTCAGGTACTGCTCGAAGTCTTATCGTTTTCATAGTGTAAATATAATATTTAATTTGCCATAATAAGGCAAATTAATATAAAAAATTAATTTAAGCATATATTTTTACAACAATGAACGAATTTTTAATATACGGATCAATTAACAGTTATACGTCTTCTGAATTCATCAAATCGATGCATGATGCAGAAGGCGACATTACTGTTAGGCTTAATACAGGAGGTGGCGAGCCTGACTACGGTTTTGGAATGGTCGCTAAATTCAAGGAATACACGGGTAAAAAGACAGTTAAAATTGACGGTAAAGCCTATTCAATGGGTGCTTATATAGCAATGTATGCAGATGATGTTGAAGCCTTAGATGTTTCAAATTTGATGATACATAGAGCCGCATATCCTACATGGTTTGAGGAGTCGGAGTATTTTACAGATGGTTTGCGACAAAATCTAGTTGATACCAATAAATCACTAGAGGCTGCATTAAGAGGAAAAATTGACGTTGAAGAATTCGAGAAATTAAAAGATGTGAAAGTCAAAGACATCTTCTCAATGGATGATAGAATAGACGTATTTTTAACAGCTAAAGAAGCTAAAAAAATTGGTTTAGTTTCTAAGATTATTAAAATCACTCCTAGTAAAGCTGCAGAAATTAACTCACACGTTAAAATTGCAGCAGAAATTGCAGCAGACCTAACGGTAACTGCACCAGAAGCAGAAAAAAAGGATATAAAACAAACAAATATAAATATGAATAAATCAGAGTTAAAAGAAAAGCACCCTGAGTTATACGCTGAAATCGTAGGATTAGGAGTAGAAAAGGAAAAAGAGAGAGTATCAGCTTGGACGAAATGGAACGAAATTAACGCTGAATTAGCGATGAAAGGAATTGAAGGAAAAGAAGACGTTAAGGCTTCTGATATTTCAGAATTTCAAGTTTCAGCTTTAAAAGCAATTCAAAAAGCAGGTGTTGAAAAAGACAGTGTTCCAGATGTGGGTGTTGATGGTAAAGTTATCACTCCGAAATCAGAACTTACAGCATCTGAAGAACTAGAAGCTAAAATGAACGCTAACTTAACTGAGCGTGGTTTATTAATCTCAAAAACGAAATAAGATGGGAGCAACAGTAGTAACTAATACAGATAGTCAACTTCATGTAGACTATGATGTAGCGAAGATTTTCCTAGGTAAAAATCGTTACGCAACAGGGACGTATACAAATGGAACAGGTGCATCAGTCACACTTGCAGCAGGGACACTCTTAGGACGTGTTTCAGCAGACGAATTGTTATTACCACTTGTAAGTGGTGCGGTTGATGACAGTAATATACCATTAGGTATATTGTCGCACACAGTAACAGTAGCAAATGGCGCAAGTAAGAACTTGACATTTGCCGTTGAGGGAGATATTGCACAAGAACTTGTTATATTCCAAGGTTCAGATGATTACGCAACAGTAGTAGCTGAAAGAACTTTGAGAGATAGAATAGGAGCTGATACGGTGGGTATCAAATTAGTAAGTACAACCGAAAATACAATTTTCGACAATCAATAAAATTATTAAGATGAAAAATATATTAGGATTAATTCTAACAATTTTAGTGATAGCGCCATTTGCTGGTAGCTACACTTTAGAAGCAACTTTTGGAGTTTTAGGACTTGGAGCAATTGCTTATCAATTTGCACCTTCAGGTGTGCTATTTAATATTCCAATTGTGGATGCAAGAGGTTCGTTCACGAAATTATTGGTTTCTGTTTACCGTGAGAAGGTTTCAGTAACTTCATTTTTGCGCTCGTTCTTTGAGCCAATTGAAGTTATGACAAAAGAGGTCTCAATCGCGGTAAGACGTGGAAGTGAAAAAATAGCAGTAGACGTTGTAACTTACTCAGATGGAAATCGAAATTCATTTGATAAGTCAAGCGAGAAAATATTTGTGCCGCCTTTTTATCATGAATATTTGACAGCAAACGACCATCGTTTATATGATCAAGTTATTACAGCACTTTCACAAAGTAATACAACTTACTTTGCAGAAATGACTGCTGAATTAGCAGAAGATTTAATGGATTTGCAAAATAAAATTGAACGTGCAGTTGAATTGCAATGTTCTCAAGTTTTGCAAACGGGTGTTTTAACATTGAATAGTAGAACTGACATTAATTTCAATCGAAAAACTGCTTCCATTGTAGCTTACAACGCTGCAAATGACTTTGATATTGCTACGGTTGATCCAAGATTTGTTTTAGAAAACGGATGTAATTTCATTCGCCAACAAGGAAAATCACAAGGTGGAACATTAAATGCTATCATGGGAGGTGAAGCATTGAACGCATTAATTAATAATACTTTGATTAAAGAAAGCTCAGACCTTCGAAATGTAGACCTTGGAACAATTAGAGAACCACAGCGAAACGCAGTTGGTGGAACATTGCATGGTCAATTGTCATGTGGTTCTTACAAGGTAAATCTTTGGACTTACCCAGAATTTTATGATACAGCTGGAGGAACTTCTACACCATATATTGACCCTAAAAAAGTAATATTAATTCCTGAAAATCCTAAATTCAAATTAGTTTCAGCAGCAGTGCCGCAACTAATTGAAAACGGAAGTGTGCCACAAGTGGGTGCTTATTTAATTCAGGAATTTATAGACAGAAAAAGAACAGCGCATGAGGTGCATATCAAATCAGCACAGGTAGTTATACCAGTTGCAGTTGACCAGATATATACGGTAACTGTTCTTAATTAATCACATTTTAAAGGGTTGAAATACACCCTTTAATTTTAAATTGCACCAGTATGAAATATTATAAAATTTTAAAAGGAAATGTTGGAGGTTTCGGAAACAAAACGCACTCAAAAGGTAGCACGGTAACCAATGAAATGTTTCCAAATGGAAACGCAAAGACACTTTGTGAAATGGGTTTTTTAGAAGAAACTAAAGCACCTAAAAAAGTTGAACCAGTTGAGCCAGATGCTACTGACATTACTGAAAAAGAAACTGAAACCGTTGAGGTCAAAACTATCGAAGATTACACGAAAGTTGAAATCATGGATGAATTAAAATTTCAGGAAACTGATTTTAATCCATTGGATAAAAAAGCGGTTTTATTCGATTTACTGAAATAAAACATTAACTTTAGAAAAATATTTAGCCGTACGGATTTAATCGGTACGGCTTTTTTTATACCTTATATATATGTCATTAACTGAGCGCGCAAAACTAGATATGCAATCAATAACATCTAATCTTAATGATTGGGGGGTAACAGCAACATTTACAGATTTGACTGGTGAAATTGCCGTTGTAACTGTAATTCACACACGACATAATACAGCGTACGATCCAGAAGGTGTAACGGTAAATGTTCCAAGTGCTTCTATTGCGGTTTCAGATGTTAAGGTTTTAGCTGCTAATAGTTCTTATTATTACTTAAATTCAAGTGGTGAAATTACCTACCTCGGACATTCAGTATTGGTGAAAAATGCAGCAGGTGTGATTAAAAATTATGTAGTATCAGAAAACTATCCAGATGAAAAATTAGGTATGACAATATTAATTTTGCAAGATAAAGGATAATGCCAGAAATTGTAAACGCCATAACAGCTAGAAATTACGAATTAATTAGAGATAGAATTGCTAATATTTTGGCGATTGAATTACCCTCTCAGGCAATTTTAAATTCAGATGTAGATTTAAACCCTACTATTGAAATAGAGCGCTTTGTACCTGTTAAAGATACAGAATTACCACTTGTTAATGTTATGTTATTACGTGGTGATTATGATAGTTATACCACCATACAGCAAGGCGGAAGTTATATGTACCATGTTGACATCTACACGAAATCAAAATGGAGTGATGACGATAGGGCTGATAAATTAGCCTTTATGAAATTGCAACGGTTAACGGGTGTAATTCAGGCTATTTTATCAGATTCAAAATATAGTACTTTAGGATTTGCACCACCTTCTTTAAGTCGTGTTCAAGTAAATAGTATTAAATTTGCTGATCCTGCAAACAATAAGGATGCTTCAAGCTCTGTTATGGCTAGGTTGGAATTCGAGGTCAGAGTTCCAGAAACAGTTGAAATAGCAACACTCATTTTAATTGGAGGTTATGATACTTCTGTTATAATGGGAAATACAGCGCAAGGCTATATTTTTAGTGGTAATAACGCGCCCATTCCACCACCTATATGTGCTAACGGTTTTGCCAACATCAAAGATACAGACGGAAACTTAATAAACTTCCTCACTGTTCCAAGTGGCACAACCGTACCTTACAACGTAGCAAATTCCGAGATAACATTTGGAACACACACCTTTAGTATATTAGCTACGGATACCTTAAATGTTCCTATTGTAGATACTGACGGAAATAGTGTAAGCACAACGCTTGTAGGTGGTGAGGCGGTTGTAGATGATTTGCCTTGCGTACAAACAAAAACAATAGAATTACTAATATACTACTCAACTGGAGATGCTTCTGTATCTATTACCATATTTACCGATTCAGAAGGTACAATTACAACTGCTGATACTACAGGATTAACAAGCGTAACTTATACAGTTAACGGCACTTCTGAAACTTTACCCATTACATTAATAGCTAATGATTTAGTAGTTGTAAGTTTTGATCCGGCTGCAAGTGATGGAGAAATCAAATTAACTGGAACGTATGTCTAAAAGATTCGTATATTATAATGCTGGAATAGCTGGTTTTAGACCGTTTATCATAGAGGTAAATAGTGGTGCTGATAGTCAATACACCATACCAACAGGATTAGGAACGTTTGATTATTCAGCTATAATAAGTGATGGTCAAATATTCACAAATTTAACTGGAAATAAAACCATAATATTTCCAGATGCGGATACAAATTACACAATTGAAATTAGCGGATTATTTCCACATTTTAATCAAGCTAATAATTCCGAAAGATTAAAATTTTTAGACGTTATCCAATACGGTGATATAGTTTGGCAGGATTGGTATCGAATGTTCGATAGTTGCGAGAACTTAAATGTGTCAGCAACGGATTCACCAAATATGATTAATGTTGTGAGAAGTTCTTTCGCTTTCAGAAATTGTATTTCAATGGTAGAATGCGGAGATATTGATATGGTTAATGTTGAGGATGGTTATCAGATGTTCAAAAGTTGCAATGTTTTCAACCCAACTAATTTCTCACCAACATTAGACGTGTTGACCGATGGTTATCAGATGTTCAGAGATTGTCAAGCATTCAACCCAACTAATTTCTCACCAACATTAGACGTGTTGACCAATGGGCATCAGATGTTCTACAATTGTCAAGCATTCAACCCAACTAATTTCTCACCAACTTTAGCTATGTTGACCAATGGGGATTTGATGTTCTACAATTGTCAAGCATTCAACCCAACTAATTTCTCACCAATTTTAGACGTATTGACAACTGGAAATATGATGTTCAACAATTGTCAAGCCTTCAACCCAACTAATTTCTCACCAATTTTAGACGTATTGACAACTGGAAATAGGATGTTCTATAATTGCACACTAAGCACAGCAATTTACTCTCAAATACTCATTAATACGGAAAGCGGAAATAGTAACTCTAACGTACCATTCCACGGTGGTAATTCTCAATACAATGCTCTTGGACAGACAGCAAGAACAGATTTAGTGAATAATCAAACTTGGACAATTACAGACGGAGGACTTGAGCCTTAATAATTAATAACTGAAAGAAAACGCAAGAAAAACAAGATTTAAAATGAAACTATATTTTTTACTAATGACATCAATACAACATTTCGAAAATACAATGATATGGATTAAAGGTGTGATGTTGCTTACCTTTAATTTGCTTATAGTATTCTTTGCTCCTATTGCATTAGTAGCTACAGTTGTTGGTTTAGCAACATTGGTAGATATGGGTTTTGCTATATGGATGACTAGGAAGTTAAAAGGTAAGGTCACAAGCATTAGAGCTAGGGAGGGTTTAGTTAAAAAAACATTTGCATACATTGCTTTAATCCTTGCGGTTTACGTTGTGGATGAAGTGCTAATAGGTCATTTGTTAAAGTTGTTTGTTGAAGTTGAAAATATAGCTACAAAGACGGTTGCGGTTGTGCTTATTGGTATTGAAGTTTACTCTATCGATGAAAGTTATAAAGCCGTTAAAGGAAAATCCTTCTTGGATAAGATGTTCAAAACGATTCGAAAAATGTACAAAGCAAAGAAAAAAATTGAAAATAAAGATTTATGAAGCTAGCAGAAAACTTTTACCTATCAGAATTTAACTGTAAAGACGGTACGGAAGTTCCTTTGAAATACTTGCCAAACGTTAAGATATTAGCAGAAAATCTTCAGGTGTTAAGGGGTTATTTTGGTAAACCTATCTACATTAATAGTTCATATAGAACCGTCCGATTCAACAAGAAGATAGGAGGTGCTACTCATAGCCAACATTTGACCGCATCGGCTGCTGATATTCGTATTGATAGAGTAACATCTATTAACATTAAAGATGCAATAGTGACGCTTATATCACAGGGCAAAATGACTGAGGGAGGTATAGGTCTTTATAATTCATTCCTTCATTTTGATATTCGAGGGACTAAAGCACGTTGGGATTTTAGGTCTTAAAACGGTGTATCCCTACGCTCCTTTGTCAATGGGTGAAAGCTAGGTTAAATGCTTACAAACCAATCAGATGAAATACATAATAATAACTTTAACAGCTTTACTTATAATTCTCGGTGGCTTCTATATTTACAAACAAAAACAAGTTACCGATTTAAAGGCTGATTTAAAGCACCTAAATAACACCATTGATATAAGAATGCTTAAATCAATTACAGACGCTCATAAACGAACAACAGATAACCTACTGAAAGAGTTCAACGACCAACCACCCCACACAATTATTAAAACCCAAATAAAATACAAATATGAAACCATTATTGATAGCATTTATATTTTGCCTGACAGCACAAAATTACGCTATATCACAAGAGAACTTAATAGACTCTATCCAAATTGATAAGATAGTACGTTTAATCAATGATTTCAAAGCCTGTGAAGAATATAGCCAAGAACTCGAATTAAGGCTAATTGATGCACGTACATTAATAGGTAGAACAGTTAAGGAGCGGAATGATTACAAATATCTAGTTGAGGAGTTGGATCAGGCATTAAGTGACATGACTTCACGAAAATTAAACATTGAAAATAATCTTAAAAGAACACGTGCTTTCGGAATATTTGGAACTATTGGAGGTTTTATTGTTGGTGTTTTCGTGGTTTTGATGAAATAATACGTACATTTCCACTTTCATAATCTATTTATTTTCTCCCATCGGTTTATGCTGGTGGGAGTTTTTTGTTTCACATATGTTAAAATATGTTAAATAATATACGTATACATTGTATATCTAAAGTATATACGTATATTTGTTGCATAGGCAATGAAGCTTACATTTAATAAATAGAAATTATGACAACTCAAGTAAAAATTAACGGAAAAACAAGAAAAGTCAAAGGAACTCAAAAATCAAAAGTAGACGGCTCTCCTTTAACTGAGGATATGTTTTTTGATAAAAACGAAAATCTAAATGAGATTAAAGAAGTGTTGATGTGGTGTAACGGTTGGGCTTTCCCTAAAAATAATGGTGCATGGTCTGATTTATTAGCAGATACTCAGATTTTAGCTGAAGATTTATTAAACGACGGTAAAAAGAATGATTTTGTAGCAAGTGTATGTAAAAGCGTTAGACAGTATTCAAAGTGTTCAGAAAAACAAGCTTACACAATAGCTAAATATGCTGATGAAAACGGAATATCTTTTAGTAATTATTAAAATTTCATAAAATGGCAAAGAAACCAATAAGCGCACGGATCGACAAGGAAATTTTAGCAAAAGCTAAAAAAGTAGCGAAGAAAGATTATAGAAGTTTCAACAACTTTTTAGAAACGGCATTAAGAAAATACATAGAAAATAAATAATTATGAAAAACCAAAGAAAATTAAAGAATATTCCTTGTGTCCAGTGTGAAAAGATAGGTGTTTATTCCAGAGAAATGTGCAAAGCCTGTTACTCTAAAATGCTAAGGAATACAGCTAATGGAAAGGAAAAAATGAGAATTTATAATTTAACTAAAGGAAAGGAAGCTCATAAAAAATGGAAAGATAAACAACCTAAAAAAGAGAAAAAAGAGAAAGGTTATTGCAGTTGTGGAAAAATTGAACATTCAAAAGGTTTGTGCCAAAGATGTTATCAAAGGAATTATCTAAGGAAAAAGAAAGGGAATTATCAAAGGAAAGAGAAAGGTTATTGCAGTTGTGGAAAAATTGAACATTCAAAAGGTTTTTGCCAAAGATGTTATCAAAGGAATTATCTAAGGAAAAAGAAAGAGTTATCTTCAAACGAAAAACCATACAATAAAATACCTATTAGAAAAAAAGAAGGTTTATTTGAATTAATAGTTTCTCACGTAAAAGATGGAGTTGCTATTTATAGAGCTTGTAAGCATGAAGGTATTGATACAGGCACTTTCTACAAGAATATAACTGAACAGGAAAGACTAGAGCTTAAAGGTATTAGGCAATCCAACAGGAGGCATAAAAACAGCACTAATTAAATAAATAATTATGAAAAACCAATTAATTTTAAACGCTCCACCACTACGCAAAGATGAGAAGTGGGTAATTCACTACTACTACACTAAGATGGGTATAAGTCATCCAATAGCAATGAAGTTTAACGACTTTCCGGATGCTACATGGAAACAAGATTACAACGGAATGCAAGTGTTTGAGTTAAGAAATAGTACATCTGTCATTATTGCGTTTTGTAGAATAGTAAAAAAATAGAAAATATGAAATTAAGAAGAAAAATAGAGCTTCATTATACGAGCTACAAGAATAGGTCGTTAAGAGTTTCAGAAATATCAGAAAAATTCGAGTGTAGTAATAAATATGTTTATCGAATATTTGAAGAAATTAAGCAATCAATAATTAAGCGTAAAAAGCAAAGGGTTTCTTTTCGTGAATGGTCAAGAGTTGAGGATTTATTTATTTCGACATACCACGGAAATAAATCTATAAAGGAAATTTCAGATTCAATCGAAAGACCTTACTTTTCTACACGCAAAAGAGCATGGCATTTAATGAATCAATTAAAACAAAAGAAATGAAAATATTTGAATACATAATAATAATTTTTACCATATGTTTTTCTATTGGTTTGGTATTATACCATATGAGTCAGTCAGAAAAACGCATCATTAACGAAATACACAACCACAAAAAATGCGACTCAATCATAAACTATCAGCAGGGTTTTATCGAGTATTTTAAACTTGAACATCCTGATGTAGATTTGATCAAAGCCCGAGAATATTCACGAAATAATAAGTAAGATGGGATTAATAATAATAGATAGAGAAGATTCACGAATTGAAGCCGTTACGTTCGATGATTTAGATTATGAAAACGATATGTGTATATGTATTGATTTTAAAGAAACTGAGGCAAGCGAAAGCATACACATATATTTAAAAAGAAGCCAAGTAGAGGCATTAAAAAGACACTTAGATACCGAATTAAATAGATGGAAAAAAAAATAAGTAAAATGAAAAAAGAAATTAGATTAAAAGTTTGGCACAAGTACATTCACAATAGAAGAATTTCGAGAGCAATTAAGCACTTATCATGAAAGATTTA
>Ga0209414_1000221_pt1 | contig 26733 bp, 46 predicted proteins | sample LakVidmifraction_4_FD_181154 | JGI IMG/M metagenome (GOLD analysis project Ga0209414, IMG submission 181154) | Hypersaline microbial communities from Lake Vida, Antarctica - Brine Hole Two &gt;0.2 micron (SPAdes) (version 2) | ecosystem: Environmental > Aquatic > Non-marine Saline and Alkaline >...
GCTGGAGGCTGGCGCTTTCCTGCCAGCCTCAGTAGGTTCAACGCAACAAAGATGAGCACACGGCAGCTGCGATCCTTTAGCGACAAGGTTACGCCCCAGCAGCTGGACTACAAGACACCATGCTGGCTTTGGACAGGAGGGATGCACGAGAAGGGTTACGGGCGATTCTACCTCGGACTTGATCCTGACACTCGTCAGCGAATCTGGTCATACTCTCACAGGATCAGCTTCGAACATTACATCGGAATGCCTCCGACTGGCTACATTGTTGACCACCAGTGCAATCACAAGCCATGCTGCAATCCGACACACCTCTGGCCGGAGACGAACAATGATAACCTTCGTCTTGCAGATGCACGCAGGCCGTGGAAACGCCGCAATCAATACTCGCAAGAGTAAATAACTACTAGCACAGGAGATAGTCGTGGCAAAATTTATATCAAAAGCAGATGCTTCTTTCAGAAAAAAGTCAGCAAAAGCAATCGAGAACCGTAACTTCGGCGCACTGGAGCGCGTCTATCATCAGTACGGCTGTTACTTGGAACTCATCGACGCCGAGCGTGACCTAACAAGAGACGAGGTAAAAGAGCTTTCTCAGGCATCACGAACTCTTGTGCGTGAAAGTAACTCGTCCGATGTATTGACACACCATAGCGCGGGATGATAAACTCAACACATACAGCCAACTGACCCGAACGGGATACAATGAGTACTGAAGCAATCAACAGGCAGCGATCCAATGCTGCAAGCAAGGAAGATAGGACAGAGCGCGCCATGCGTGCTGTTAAAGTCTTTCGCTCTATGCAGTTCGGTCTCACGGCCTACGCTCGTGCCGTCACGCAAAACCCAAAGGTTCGAGTTGAGATCGGAACTGGTGCGCCGCACACTAACGGCGAGACGATCTTCTATCGGCCTCCGATTCGCCTTGGCGACAACCTCAAGCACGATCGTATGCTGTGCGACAAGAGAGACGACTTAGGGCTTCTAGATTGCCCTGCCTGCTCTATTCGTGAAGAAGTTCTCGTTAACATCTATCACGAGATTGCTCACATTGCTTTCGATACCTTTGCATCCACGACAGACGAGGACAAGCGGAACGCTGTATCTTTGGCAGTTGACGAGTGGGGCACAAAGTATTCTGCGGCTATCGTCGAAGCGATTGGACTAGCTCCCTCTCATATTACCAGTTCTTACATAGGTCTTTCTAGGCTGATCAGCCCATTCCTTCCCCACCTTCTTAACTGCCTTGAGGATGCACGAGTAGATTCATCCATGTTCAACGCTCGCAAGGGCACAAGAAAGATGCTACAGGCTGACACATACAGCCTGCTTCGTGATGGTATTCCCCAGCCCGATGGATCTGTTCAGATCTGGGAGGAAGCGCCTCTCAATTCGCAAGCAGGCTTGGCCTGCTATCTCATGGGAGCGGGTTACGCAGGATGGGAGCAGTATCTTCATCCTGAGATCCGTACAGACTTTGCTGATGCTGAACTTAAAGAACTGGTCCTAAAGGTCAGGGATGCAACAACCGCTTCAGAAACATACGCACTAGCCTTTCCTATTCTGGCACGAGCCAGAGAGTTAGGCTACTTCAAGATGCCTGAGGAAGAATCAGAAGATGAGACGGACGAGGAAGAAAACAATAATGAGTCAGATGATAGACATGGTGACGAGGAGCAGGCTCCTGAGCAAGCTGAACATGGGGAGCCTTCCGGAGAGCCTTCCTCCGACGATGAAGATGGAACTTCGGAGGAACCTGGAGGCGAATCATCAGAGGGCGGAAGGGGTGATGAAAATGAATCACAATCAGGAAATGCTGATGCTGATGAAGATTCCGACGAAACGGAACTTCGGCCCGATTCTCTCGAGGGAAACGATGGAGGAGATGGAGACGATACAGACGAGACCGAAGGATCTGGACCAGGAGACTCGGACGCAGATGAAGAAGAGGCTTCGTCTGGAAGCAAAGAAGAAGAGGAATGTGACCTAGATGGCTCAGATAATGACGGACTATCTCAAGAATCTGAAGAGGAGGGAGGCGACGGTTCTGGGATATACGGGGATTCAGATCAGCCTGGAGAGAGTGACCCAGATAGCCCCACTCCCGAATCTGACGAGAGGCCCGAACCCGAAAACGATCCTCGTGGGAGCGAGGACGAGTCATTCTCAAGTGACGATCAGGAGTCAGAAGATTCTCCCGAAGAACTGGACGGAGGAGGATCGGAAGATGTTCACTGTCCTGATCTGGGATCTGAACGAGAAGGGAAAAGAGAAAAGAACGAGAGTGAAGGTGATTCTGGAGGAAGCCTCAGTAGTATCGACTACTCTAGCCAGAGTGACGGCGACGATTCGGTATCACTTGAAGATGAATCCGAACCTGACACTGTTGGACCTGACACCGAACAGTCCGGAGAGACTGGCGATGATGATGAGCAGCCGGATAGAGAACCAGAAGCCATAGACTCTGGCGCTGACAAGGGTCTCGGTGGCATCCAGGTTGTCGAGGCACCTCTCCCCGAATATGGAGACGACAAGCAGATGGAGCTCGCTATGGACTCTGTTCACGAGCAGACTATTGCTAACGGAGACGCGGTTCAAGAGTCGGAACCTGATAGGTCTGCCGTGGAAATGGCAGTCATTCAGGGAATGTACTTCGAAACCCCATCGGCAATAGTGTCAGAAGTAAATGAGTACAAAATCAGTGACGATGGAATCAACTGCTTCAACGTAGGCGAGCAGCTCGATCCCTATGAGAGGATAGAGCTTGGAATCGAGTGCGATACAGAAGTTTCTGAATCTATCCTTGGTCCTAATCTTCTAGCCCTTCGTCGCATCTTTAGTGACAACAAGACTACAAAGATGGAGCGCAACCGTCGATCCGGCAAGGTTAACTCTAAGTCGCTAGGAAGGCGCGCATGGTCGAATGACGACAGGCTCTTCCAGAAGAAGCGACTTCCTGGTAAGCGTGACTATGCTGTTATGATCGGCATAGACATAAGTAGCTCTAACTTAGGAGCAAACCTTGCGCTAGTGAAGCGTACCGCCATGGCGCAGGCGGAGTTGTGTCATCGTCTAGGAGTAAAATTCGCTGTTTACGCACACTGTTGTGACGTAAAGCGCGGGAGTGGTGGAGCCTCGCATACTTTCACGATGGAAATGTATCACATTAAGTCTTTTAGTGACGCATGGAACCCAGAAGCAATCAATACACTCGAAGGAATTGGTGCGGCTGGAGGAAACCTTGATGGTCACGCTCTTGAGTTCTTTAGGAGGGCAATGGACAAGGTGCAAGCAACTGACAAGGTAATTATGTATCTTACAGATGGCAAGATGCCTGCTGCTAACCATGACGAAGAGCTGGAAATATTGCAGAGGGAGATTCGCACCTGTAGACAGAGAGATTACACTCTGGTTGGTGTTGGAATACGAACTGACAGCCCCATGCGTCACGGACTCGATACGGTCATGGTGGAGGATGATAGTGACCATCGAAAGGTGGTAGATTTTCTAGGAAAGCGCCTAGCGGGTAGGTGACCGATAGTGCGTTAAGGGTTTCACTTGCGTAAGGCTAATCCATCCTCTAGAGTGGATAAATACCCGAAGGGCGGGATAAAGCAAGGGGAATGCCTGTCCCGCCCTTCGGGGCAAAATCCCGAAAACACATCGACTTTACAGGAGAAACACATGTCCGCGAATCACGTAAGCCTTGAAAGCCTGCAGCCCCTGGTTGACAAGGAAGCTGTACTCCACATCATTCAGGATGATGGCTCAACCGTCGAGACTCCTGGCGTCATCATGGCTGCGACCCCAGCGGGCGTTCCCTTCAAGCCCAAGGGGAAGGCGAACGTTGAACTGCTCACCATCGAAAGGATTTACGAAGCCAGCGCTGCTCCGAACAAGCCGAAGTCGATCAGCCAGAAGAAGCTGAAGCCGATTACATCTGGTGGCATGAGGTCTCACCTTGCTGATCGTCACGGAGTCTCCCTGGCATGGTGCCGAGAGAATACCGAAGAGGCTGCTATGTCCTTCCACGACTCGATGGACCATGACGATATCGGTCACAAGCACGTTGCGGAGCCCGCCAAGGAAGCCGCAGTTGACATCGACTCGCCAGATCCAGTCGAAGGCTAAAACTTCCCGAGCTGTTGCCCGAGTTTGAGCGTCTGAGTGCTCGGTACGTTGACGGTAACCAGTCCGCGCAACTGCCCACTACTCAAACTGTGCAATAAACCCAACAGGGAGTCAGCTGTAAACGCTGGCCCCCTGTTGTTTAGGCCGAAGGTAGGCATAGATGTATTGCGTATGCGGAAAGCAGCTTAAAGTTGGATACGTTGGAATGCCACAACCTGATGGAACCTTTTGCTACGATTGGGGAGTGTGTGCAAACTGCCACCGTCCCTCTAAGATGAAGTTCGAGAAAGTGACTTTTATGTACACACCAGCAAGAGCAATGTTTGTACAGAGTGCTCACGGTGACGGTCACGGAAGAAGTATATTAAGATGGAATGGAATCAATGCAGCCGAAAGGTTTACCACAATGGTATTTCATCCATACCCGAGAAAGGTTGACATGCCAGACGGAAAAGAAACAGACCAGGGGCGCACTATCCTCGTAGAGCTCTGGCACTGGCTGGACGAAGAGATTGACATAATCCGAGGCGGGCTTCCGCCTGAAGTTGTAGAGATAGAGAAGGCTAGGGCCGTAACTCTCTCCGAGACTATTGCGCTCATCATGTCACCATTCTATGCTGATACAAATGCTGTTCTGTCAGAGAGCATGGTTCGATGGACAGCACGACAGGGCGGTAGCGATCACGAGTCTCCCGGCCTCGCTGAGACTATCTGGGACCCAGGTAGCAGGTTTGACGGAACGCCGTACAGCCGCGAAAATCAGGCACGCATCGAGGCTGGCAAGGCCGAGCCTGCTGTTCTTGATACTGCAAAGCAGGGCTTTATTAAGATGCAGCTGGATAGCGGCTCATTCAAGCCCGCAGAGCTCGCCAAGATGTTCGAGGTAAGCGAAGAGGTAATTAAACACAACTACGACTTAGTTAGCGGGTAAAGAAATGGCAAGCAAGGAAACTATGCCTGCAAACAGATTGGTCTTTGAGATAGGTGAACTCATGTGCCCTGACTCAAGGCTGCGATACTTGCGTGATGCTAACTCTCACAAGTATGGAGTGAGAAGAGTTGTAATGAGTTGTATATGCGGAAGTCTACACACCGCAGACCTTCACAACGTAGCCTCTTCAGGAAAGACGAAATCCTGTGGCTGTCAGGCTAAAGAAAAGTTGATCGCAAGGAATATAGAAAGAGGTAAGAGCAATGCTGCTAACGCAAGGCTTTACTGAGGACCACCGAAAGTAAAGATTGACATATGTATAGCACGTGTGGGACAATAGGCATAGCACGTCCCCCAATCCACCCTCAATCGGAACAGGTTCTGTAATGGCTAAGAAGCAGATAATTCGATGCATGTTCTGCGAGGAGATTCCATGCCAATGCGGAACGAAGAGTCCGGCGAAGAGCGAGACGATTCCGGAGAAGAAGAAGCCAGTATTCAAGATAGGTCCATCACCATCTTTTACTTCAACTCCACCTCCCTTTGTGACGAATCATTCAGTCGAACTCTTCGAAAAAAGTCATCACAACTCTTTCAAGGGCAAGATGGAGTTACAAGAAGTCGAAGCGAAAGACCCAGAGCAGCTGGAGTGGGTAGCGACACTGAGGGTCCTATGGCCGATACTCAGCGCTCAGACAAAGTTGAAGTACCGTGACCTAGTAGAGCCAACACTTTCGCCTGAGATGTATCGAAGGCGCGGAGCTATAAGGGGCTGGACTCATGAGTAAGATTTCTAAGTTCAGGGAAGAGTTCGCAAAAGAGTTTAGGTTGCAGATGAAGCAGTCATCCAGAGAAGAGTCCGTAACTCTAGGATGGGGAGACCCTCTTGATGAGAGAGTCTCAGCTCCGAAGCTTCGAACGCAGCACGATGTACGAGAAGCAATCAAAGACATAGACGCACGTCGCTGGCGTCGGATTCAGCGCGACTACGACTGGCTGGAGCGACAAATGGTTAAGTTAAATCTTAACCCCGAAGATGCGAGGCTAGTTCTGTGATGATCTCGCCTGAAGAAGATCCGAATTGGCCTATATGCTTAGATCACTTCGACAAGGGTGACAAGCACTGGTGTGAGTTGACTCGTGCAGACATGCTAGTCGCCCTTGATGGAGAAAGTATTTCTCCTGGCACTCGCGTACTAGTTCCTATCGTTCCCGAGTATGACATATACGCTGAGGTAAGTCTCGATGTTACATTGCTTGCTGGTATCATGTGCGGGCTTGCGCTAGTAAAAGAGACGGATGCATTCAGTCTAGATGAAGAACTTATTCCTCTAGGACTACACACCTTGGGAGAGGGAAGGTTTGTTATATCCTCTACAATCCAGGCATGGATGGAAGGCTTCGAGCCTCTACGGTGCGAGTATCACAATCACTCCTACAAACAAGAGATGGAGTACGAGCAGGGAAAGTACAGCGCTGTATTCAAAAAGGCTAACCGAGCCTGCCTGACTATGTACGGCAAGTGCTACCCATGCTGGAGGCATGAAAGCCAAGGAGGTATCCTTCAGTCTGGCGTGCAGCTTAATGCCGGTTACTTTGGCCTGGATAACACGGTAACAGAGCCCCGAGGATCTTCCGGCGGGGTCCGCAATAGTCTGAATGCGAGGTTTGGGAAATGAAGGACCATGATTACGTTTGCAACGGCTGCGGGTCCCTGACGAGCAGAGAGGACCTTATTGTTAAAAAGGTCTTGTTCACAGGTATGGGACAAGGTGCGAACACTATCAAGGGCCGAGTCGTATCCTGGCTGTGCGAAAGGTGCGTATTCAAAGATACGGACTGGAATCGTGAGCCTAACGTCCAGCCGTCAGAGCGGATCGTTAGGAAAGTTGAGTTAATTGACTGAGCAGAGAGAACCAGCAAAGCCTGGACACAACAGGTCATACTCCATTGGAGACCGAACCGGGAGACGAGCTCCAAGGCCAGGGAGAATGTCTGAAGGTCGGATGGCCTGGGTTGTTACCTATATTGGTCAGTTCGTGATACTGACAGAAGAAGAATCAGAAACACAGGCTGGGAAGCCTATCAGGGTTCATCATCCTACAAAAGGTGGTAGAGGATGGACCTGGGACTTGACCTCCCTGACAGAAGAAGAATTAATCGCCCTGCAGGAGCTCTGGACTTCTGCGTTTGAATGGGCACTCCCCGTATGCCAGCAACGTGACAAGGATGCTCAAAATGCTTTCGACAACGGTGACGACTCTCACATACGAATCTATCGTGCTGTTCCGCAACTCGTATATCGCAAAAGGCCAGTCGGAGAACACAGCCAAAGCGTACTCGACGGACCTTCGGATGCTCCTGTCGTGGGCGCAGTCGGAGAGCCTGGAGATGGAGACGTTCGAGCTGACGGCATCGAAGTGGCTGAACGCGACGAGGAAGGAAGCAAGCCCCAAGACAACTGGCCGACGATTAACCAGCCTCCGAGCGTTCTCTAGGTGGAGCGGTAATTCAGGCCTTATGCTTGATTACAAGGCCCCGACTCCATCTAAGGGACAGCCGCACCCGATACCGGAGGGTATTGAGGGGTTGGAACTAATGATTGATAGGTCTAGGAACGCCGAGCAGCGAGCGCTCATTGCCTTGTGTGGATTCGTTGGCCTTCGTCTAGGTGAAGCTTTGTCTTGCAAGGTGTCGTGGCTCAATCCTCACACGATGCAGCTTACCGTTCGAGGCAAGGGCGACAAGGAGCGACGTGTTCCCGTATCTCCCCGAGCTTGGGCTGCCATGAGCGAAGCCTTCACTTCGGCCATGACCGGAGATGGTTACCTGATTCACTACCAGGACCGCGGCGCTCGCAAGACACTGACCACACTGGGAGCCAAGGCTGGCCTAATGCGGCCTATAGCCTCGCACGACCTGCGGGCAACGTTCGCAACAGAGGTGTTTAACCGAACCGGCAATATGCGCCTCGTTCAGGAACTTCTTGGTCACGCAAACATCACTACAACCGAGGTTTACACTGGCGTCACCCAGGGTGCTCTAGTTGATGGAGTTGACTTCTGATGAAGGCTCGAGACTGTAGGCCATGTAAGAGAGATTCTCCATACGGAGGCGAAGGACTTTGTATTTACTGTCAAAAGACATTTGCAAGTTCAGGCAATCTTCATAGACATATTGAAAGAATGCATTTCGGTACCGTTCGTCACGAAGTGTGCATTGAAGAGACGCCCTTCGACTTTGAGGATATTATCTAATGGTTCTCCAGCACAAGAGGCTTCACTACAAGATTCACTTCCGTCCGTCCGAGAACGAGACCGCGACCGAACTTGTAGGTCCAAAAGAAATTGTTTGCAGATGCAATAAATCTGAAGACCATCGTTGCCCAAAGAGCTGCAGGCTGAAGTGGTGCGAGCACAGGACTGACGGTGAATTGCCGAACACAAAGCCTGAAGAGGAGCGTCTAGACTTTCAGGCAGAACTTGACAGGCATGTTCCGGCTCGGCTAGGGCGGTGGGGATACGCAGATAACACTTGGTACTGCAAGTCTTGGTGCGGCGCTGTTGTTCACAACCAGCTTAAACACTTTCAGTATCACGTAAAGGACCTTGATCTTCCGATGCGAGATACTATACAAGAACTGTTCGGAGACAACTGATGCCACTACCAAAGGGTGCCAATCCTACCGAGAACGCAAAGATAAAAGAGTGGCTCAAGGGCCGCTGGAAGTTTCCTTCTGGATTTTGCAACGAACACGGAAAGCCTGGACAGCACGAAGGACAGAAGCCCAAGGACTGGAGGGGCAGCCCGCTGCCGACATGTCCTTCTTTCGAGCAATGCCCCTGCAACTGTCACTACCAGATTGGTGTGATGTTTAGCATCGGAGGCATGGATCGTCAAGAGATGAATAACTCTGGCTACATTCCATTTACTAGCGAGATTTTTATGCCACTAGTAGCCGATCCGATTACCGGAGCCATTGCTTCAACCGACGGAGGACCAATTACGTCACCCCGCATGGAGGACGCGTTAGAACCCGCTCCTGTGGCCAGCGCGACCCCTCTAGTGGAGCGCCGTACCCCCCTAGGATACGCGGGTCGAGGAACCCTGGAGGCTCAGGTCTGGGATGCGTGCAAGTGGTTTGACGACAACTCGGTAACTGCAACGACTCTGGCTGTTGCGGAGTGGATCGTAAATAAGTACAAAGTGCCTACACCTAGCCGTGGTGCTATCCAGGCTGTCTGGGTGCGTTGGGACAAGATAAACTTCGCCTCCTTAGAGAAGGGTCCAGTTCGCTTTACTGGCTACACAGGAGCTGGAACCTGGGAAGAGCTGGAGCGTATCAAGACTTCTTCAAAGTCAAAGAAAAAGCAGGAACAGGGCGCAGTCAAGCGCGGACAGTTGAGGCCTAGAAAGTAATGGCTACCGGCCAGACCGTGAACCTTCCGGTTAGAAACTTTCTCTACACGATTGATCAGATCGCTTTCCTACTAGAGGTAGAAGAAAAGACTGTAAAGATTTCCTACCTTCACTTCGAGGGTCGCTCCACTGGAGTATGCCCAAGGGATCGAATGAGTGCTAGGAACATATCGCCTAAAGGAGTCAAGCCAGAGTGGAGAATCCTCGACATTCACTTCGTCAGGTGGATGCGACTCAAAGGATTTAAGATCTACGAGCGTGGGTATGTCAAGTGAAAGAGAATGATATTTGGTGGCATGATAGCGAGCCGTATGCTGGTCCAGATGTTCACGATCCGGCGGCTGGTATACGCATTCAAATGAATATTCTATCAAAGAAGTTTGGAAAGTCTTTTAAACAAATCGAGAAAATACTCAATGAAATTTGCTCTGATGTAAAGATAATTCAGGGGAAAAAACAAAGTGATTACGTCTTGTTTCCATCTTCCGTAGATTCGGAATCAGCCAGAGATAAGGCATTAAGGCTAAAAAAAACACCTCACAGTATGACAGTGCTAAATGGATTCGACAGGAAGGGAATGAAGCAATGAGTAGAGCCGATAGCGTATTTGTTGTGGGAACGTGTGGAATCGTGATAGGGTTACTCCTATGAACGCACCTAAGCCACCGGCACTCGCGTATGCTGAGGATGTTCTCGGTGTACACCATGTGTACGAAGAGGCAGAGGGAGTTCGCATTGATCTGGACGAGGCTTTGACGGCGCTTGATAAGGCCCAAGATGAACGCCGTAACTTCGACCAGCAGATTGAAGACAGAGAGATGGAGTTGTTGATCGAGGAGCGAGGTAAGCACCCTGATCACAGCGAGGCGGCGTTCTCGCGTCACCTCAAAGAAGTTCTTTTTAAGAACGAGCAACTCAAGAAGTTGAAGCTTATGAGGAACGCTAAGTCCGGAGAGTGTACCGGCCATGATATCGACATCACGTACCTCAAGGTGAGGGTTACTATCCTCTCTGCGAGAATGCATGAACTTGGTGGATACTTTCAGTACCTAGCGGTAACTAAACAGGCCCAACTTCTGGCCGAACAAACAAATCAACCAACCTAGCACAGGAGTAAGAACGTGACAGTTTCACCAGTACAGAGCGACGAGGTCGAGCAGTGGGGCGACACCGGTCTCGAAGATATGAATATGTCCGACGCAGTAATGCCTCGGATCAAGATTCTCGGCAAGGAGGGTCTCTGGACGGATAACCTCACGGATTCCCGCGCCAGTTCTCTTTACTTTATCAGCCTCGGACTCGTAAAGCAGCGCGTACTGTTTCACCCTCGCGTCGAGGAGGGTGACGTGCCTATGTGCAAGTCAAGCGACTTCAAACTTGGCTACCCGAACCCGGAGACCAAGAAAGACAAGCCGTTTCCCTGGGCAGCGGCTGGATTGGCCCCGGCAGACTTCCCTGCTGACGAGACTGGCCAGCAGGGTCCTATCGGCTGCGATGGATGCCAACTAAAAGATTGGGGAAGTCACCCAACGGGCGGAACTCCTTACTGCGCGGAGCAGTGGACAATGCCGATCTACTTCGACAGTTCGGGTCAGCCAGCGCTCAATGATCCCGAGATTGCATGGGATTCTAACCTGGCCGAATGGATGCCAGCAATCCTGACGCTGCAGAAGTCGAGCCTCAAGGCAATCAAGGCTTACCTTTCCTCATTCAAGGCTTCCAATAAGCCCCCGTTCCTGAACGTCTGCAAGGGAACGTTGAAGGTCATCCAGCGTGGCGAGGTGATGTACTCGGTCCCGGCCTTCAATAAGGGACCTGAGTCGCCTCGTGAACGATGGAACGAGTTCGCTCAGCAGTTCGGTGAGATGAAAACTTTCCTGACTCGTCCTCCGATCCGCGAGGACGACGAGGCTGCTCCGGCAGATACTCCGACCGACAATACCTGGAACCAGCCAGTAGCTGAACAGGCTGCGCCAGAGCCAGTGCAGCCTTTTCAGCCCGAGGTTCCGGCGCCTCCCGCTCCTCCACCGGCACAGCCAGTCACACCGGCAGCGCCCGCTCCTCCACCGGCAGCGCCCGCTCCTCCACCGGCAGCGCCCGCTCCTCCACCGGCACAGCCAGTCACACCGACTCCCGCACCGCCAGCAGCACCGGCTCCGGAGCCTGCACCGGAGCCGACTCCGCAATCTACGCCAGTCGCGCCGCCTGCGCCTGCAGGTCAAGGTCTTCCCTTCTGATCCGCAACAATAACTAGGTCAGGCGCCGCCTCCGCCACGAGGCGGCGCCTGATCTCTGTGGAAAGGTAAGTCATGTTCGGAAGTCCAGAAGATCGTTCTCACGCAGAGATGTACAAGCAAGCGCATATTCACGCTCGAAATGAATTTCTCGATTCTCTCGACACTGAGGGCTTAGATATGCTCGACATTCTTGTATCACTGTGCGCAGGCGATCAGACTTACGCATGTTATATCCGAGGTCTCGTTGTAGGAAAGAAAGAACTTCTCGGCGTTTGCTCCTGCGGTGTTAATCACGAAGAGGAAGCCGAGGCTGCTCTAACTCCAACTAAGTCTGCTATGGTGGAGCGCCAGTTCGACTTTGATCCTAATTACATAGAAGGGGTTGACACCGAATATCCGGCCATGGTAGAATTAGACTCGGAAGCCAACCTTGAAAAGTATTCCTTGGAAACTGTGTCAGCTTACCAGGATGGTGACCCACACCCAACTGGACTGCGATGCAAGGAGTGTAATCAGATGTACCCCTCCGTTGAGGATCGAATGATGCGACCGCCTGGAGTAGAAGGTTGCGGAGGCTGTCAGATCAAGTCTGCACACGGTTCAATGGCAGACAAGCCGTGAAAGACGGGTCGCCTGGAACGACTCTGTTTAAGAAAAGGTTCACCTGTACCCACTGCGCTCATGCGCGCTGCGTTGACTGCGTGGATATCATAAGGGCTAGAGCAAATCTAGGAAGGATATGCGAATGTGCGAGACACAACTCTACGAAGGCACCGTGACAACCTGCCCGATGTGCCTCAAAGGATTTTCTGGCGAAGAGCTTAAAGATCCCGACAGGACTTACTTTGAAGTTACCTCGTGGGTTACCGGTCCCAAGAAGCAGTCTCCAGTAATGCGCCAAGCATCTGGCAGAGTTGCTCACAGATCCTGCATCGAAAAGATATTAGATAACGTTGCTCCTGATCAAGAGCCGATTCCTGGGATCGAGGTCTGATGTACATCAAGCCAGAAGATCCAGCGGATGACGTCGTAATTCTCTCTGCCACTGAGTCTGCGCCTAAGGGCTGGACATGGGGAGATCACAAGGCGATGAAAAAGACTATTGACGAACTTGAGGCCAACGATCACGTCGTCAAGGACGCTCGCGACAAGTTAGACGCTCGCCTTCTTGATGCCGGATTTCTTGAGTACCCTGTTCTCGTCTGTCATCGATGCCGACAGCCTCAGGAAAGTCCGCATAAAGAAGATTGTCCAGACTTCCGTGATCCTACCATGAATCACGGCCCGAGGTGGAGAGCTGGATACCAGTTTTTCAACGAAAAGTTTGAGCCTCTTCATATAACTTCCATCCCGATGGACGACGAAGAGGCTAAGAAGTATATCCTAAAGGTCAACGAGTGGTTTCCCGAAGATCGCGTTAAGTACGTTTGGGCGCGAGAGCTCACCGAGCAGAAGTACAAGATGCTTCCGTGGGTGTTAGATGTAGAAACAGGAAAGGTGATTGACGATGACAGCTCAAGATCGGATTGAACTCCTGACAGCAATGGGGGAAGAGTTTGAAAGTCCCAAGACCTCAGACGACCGCCGGATCGAACTTCTAATAACCCTTCGGAACTTTGCTGAAGAGGAAATGCCAGAGTCCAAGTGCGTATACTGTCACCAGACCGGCTTTCATGCTCCCTACACAGAGGCTCTAATCGAGGGCCACTGTTATTCACCAGCTGGAGTAAGTGAGTACGCGATGATTACAAAAGTCTGCGAATACTGCTTCGACAAGCTCTTCCCCCCAGGCCCTGGGGAAGAGTAATGGGTCAAGTAGCTGACGGAATTCGCAAGTCTATGGAGCCATACCTCAAAGACGAAGTAGAGTTCTACGATCACCAGATCGAAGGAATTCGTCAGATGATGGTTATGCGAAGCTTCTTGCTCGCAGACGACATGGGGCTAGGTAAGACCATTCAGGCCATCACGGTATCTATTGGTGACATCATTCAAGGCCTTGGCTCGAAAATTCTCATCGTTGCTCCTATTAACCTCAAGGCAAACTGGGTGGACGAGTGGGAAAAGTTTACAAACATTCCTACTCTCATTCTCGGACAGTCTATAGACCCAAAGAATCCAGAGCGCCTCAAGGACTTGTCCCCAGCCAAGAGAACAGAACAGATAGAAGAGTTCAGCAAGCAGGCCGGCCCAAAGGTCTTGATTGCTAACTATGAGCAGATTCACAAGCACAAGAATGATCTCAACACAATCGGATTCGATATCGTCATGTTTGACGAGGCTCACTTTCTCAAGAATCCGAGAGCGCAGAGAACTAAGGCTTGCCACGCGTTGCGGGCAAATAGATTTTTCGCGCTAACAGGAACTCCGATGCTCAATCAGGTCAATGAGCTGTGGGGCATTCTTCACCTCATTGATCCTGCAGGATATCCGAATTATTACTCGTTCCAGAATAGATATTGCGTGTTTGGTGGCTTCCAAGACAAGCAGATCATTGGCGTGAAGAACGAAAAGGAACTTCAAGAACGTCTCAAGCGTGTGATGATTAGACGTCTCAAGAAAGACGTTCTCGACCTTCCTGATGTCCAGTACATCCAGAAGCGCATTGATCTATCCCCCAAGCAGAAAGCACTGTACGACAAGGCAGAGCAAGAGATGGAAATCTCCTTGGTTGGAGAGGAAGATCCCAGCGAGATTGAGAACGCACTTACGAAGCTGCTTCGCCTTAAGCAGGTTTGCGGAACAACTAAGGGATTCATTGAGGAAGATTCCTCAGCTAAACTGGATCTAGCGGTTGACGATGCTATCGAGATAGTCAGGAACGGCAACAGACTCGTAGTGTTTACTCAGTTTAGGCAGGCGCAAGCCTGCTTTGTTGACAGGATCGAAGCGCAGGAAAAAAAGCTGGGAATAGATATTCCGATCTGGGAGCTCAATGGAGACGTTCACAAGTTTGAGCGCCAGCCCATGGTGAAAGAGTGGTCCAACCACAGCGAGCCTGGAATCATCGTCTGCATGTTGCAGATCGCTGGAGTCGGTCTCAATATGACCGCTGCCAAGCACGCGCAGTTCTTAGACAAGCTCTGGGTGCCTGGATTGAACCAGCAGGCTATTGACCGACTGCACCGCATTGGTCAGTCCGAAACTCAGCAGGTTCAGATTCTTGAGTACCTAATGAAAGGAACTGTCGAGACTCGCGTAGAGCAGGTTCTCAAGATTAAGTCGGGCATCTTTAACACGGTTGTAAACGACGCAGACTTTAAGGCTAAGTTGCTCAAGGCACTGGCGCTCAAAAGTGCGGCTTGATAGATACGATGTATCCGCCTGCAGAAAGCCTAAAAGATGCTACATAGGAAGAGTGAAGATTTTTGATACATTTTTTATCTTTCCAATCTTTCCAACTGTAGTACCGAAAAACCATAGTGATGGAAAATGGACAGTTTTAGCCATAAGTAGATCAGAAGATCCTTCTAATCTTTCAATAGAAGTTTGCTCTTTTTGCTGGACGGTGCTCAGGAAAGAGTGGAATGAAGAGATTAAGATAGAAGTTCAACTTACCGAAGCCGCGGAAGCTTATCTAGATCGGATGGAGCAATGAGTCAAGAAAAGAACCACACCGTCGAAGAGGTTGCTGAGATGTTCAGAGTAACCCCTTACACTGTGCGAATATGGCTAAAGGATTCAACTCACCCCCTGCAAGGACACAAACCGGGAGGCCGCTGGCTCGTGAAAGAGTCAGCCCTCAAGACATACCTGGAGGCACAGCATGGATAACAAACTCAAGACTGACGACAAGATTGCATGGGCAGTTATTGACATCGAAACGACGGGACTGGACGCTGAGCTGGACGTTCCTATCGAGGTCGGCATCAAACTTATCGAAGTTAGCGGCCTCGTTGTTGCGGAAGCAGAGTGGCTTGTGTGGGAAGATTCTTCTGACTACGAGATCGGCTTCGAGAGAGGCAAGTCAAACAAGTTTGTCCAGCCAATGCATCAGAAGTCAGGACTCTGGCACGACCTTACAGTCTCGCACTCGAACGAACTCTACACTCGCGAAGAATTCGACATCGCAATCTGTGAGTGGCTAGACGACATGGGATGCCCTCTCATGATTGGAATGATGGGAAACTCTACTGGCAGCCTCGATCGACCGTTTACGCTTCGTCACTTCCCTAAACTCAACGAGCGTCTCGGTTATCGCAATATTGATATGAGCACGCTCAAGGAACTGGTTCGCAAACTGAATCCAACACTCTGGGAGAACATTAAGCCCATCGTTGCAAACAAAGATCTTGCAGAGCACAGGGTCATGAGCGACATTGACGCCTGTATTGCAGAGTACCGCTGCTATGCTATGGAATTTCTCATGGTCGGCAACGAGATCGACATCTGAGGATATCGAATGACAAAAGTAACTTTCGAGAATGCCACCATACGTGACGTTATCGGAAAGGCCGGAAGAATCGCTCCACGAAAGAGCGGCGAGGCTATGGATAAAGCCTCTGGCATTCTCATGGAGATTGACAGCGTTGCCCAGCAGGTTACTGTTCGCGCAACTAACATGGAAATCTTCTACATGGAGATTGTTGACGCTGTAAGCATTGAGGGCGGGTCAGTGACCTGGAGACTGCCCTCAATGATTATTGACGGAGTGTGCAACAAACTTCCTATCCAGTCCGGCAGTATGGTTATCTTTGACGACGAAGAGTCAACAACAATGAAGGTAACAACTGGTCGCATGGTAGCAAAGATGCGTCTCTCGAATTACGAATATTACCCAAGGTGGGGAGCTTTTGATCCAGAAGACTTAACTACCGTTGAGGACTTTACAAAGCTCATTCAGCGAGTTCAGTGGGCCGCATCCAAGAATGGAGTCGCGCCACTTACCGGGGTTCACCTAACTGGCGAGATAATGTCGGCTACCGATCAGTTCAAGGCAGCCTTAAGCCCCTGCAAGATTGAGCATCTGGTCGAGCCTGTCACTATTCCAGGCTCAATCTTTGCGCCTCTAATGAAGCATCTCGGAGACGTAAAGCTTGGTCAGGAGGATGGAATGATTCTAATTATGCCTGACGATTCTACACAGATTCGTTGCGTAACGTTCCCAGGAAACTTTCCTAAAGTTCACCTTGCAATGAAGCGCAACGAGACTCACGCGGTTATTGTCAAGAAGTCAAACCTCGTGGAGATGATCGAGCGTGCTATGGTAATGGGTCAGAGCAGCCGTATACCTATTCTTAAAGTAATTATTGGGCAAGAAGAGTTTGCCGTTATGATGGAGGACCAAGAGGTAGGACTTCTTGGTGACGTTGTTGACATTCCAGGCCAAGCAACTCATGATCGTCACACGTTTGGACTTACGCCCGAGACGCTAACTGCTGCAATGTCTGCTGCTCCCAATGAAGATGTGACGATCTACTATCACTTCGGCCTCCCAATGAAGCCGATTCGTATGGACGGCGGCTCAGGATATGAGGCGCTAATCATGCCACGCAACCTAGAGAAGAGTGCTGATGAGTAAAGACAAGATGCTTCTGTTTGTTCTGATCGGAATAACACTGATGGCTTCAGCTGTTCCCATTTTCGTTCTAGGAGATGGTCCAAGATCTATTATAGGATCTATAGTTCTCTTCTTCATCGGTCTCGGCTGTGCTATAGCTGGAACCGATACTAACGACAAAGAGGAGATCGGCTGATGCTTACCCTCTGCGAAAAGTGTAGGAATCATTACGACGACACTTTCCAGAGCGTGACTTGCAATGGACCAGCAAGGGCTGGCCACAGGAAGTTGAGATCCTCACCCCTGGAGGATCACGTTTTCGCGGTCAATCAATCCAAGCTTGACGCTAGACATGCACTTAGGATCGCTCAGGAGGCATCGTATAGCGATTCCTGAGCATCCTGGGCATATCCACCCGCGCAAACAAAAAGCAACCGTTAGAACCTAACCTAGTAGCACCGGAGGAACAGTGATTCTGTATATCAGCGGCCCAATGACAGGGTATCCCAACTTTAATCGAGGATCTTTCGCTGCTGCGAAAGAGTACATCGAACAGATAGATCAACTTCATGATAAAACTGTTACCGAGATACTTTCTCCAGCAGACATCACTCAGGGCGAATCTGAAGAAGGCCTGCACGAGGCCGATAAACCCTGGGGTTTCTATATGCGTCAAGCTGTGAAGATGTTGATGGAAGCAGACCAGATCGTAATGCTTCCCGGCTGGGAGGATTCAAAGGGCGCTCGCAGAGAGTTTGACCTTGCGGTAGACCTTGGCATGCAGGTATGGCACATTGTCTTTGAGGGAGAGACTCCGACCGGAATACATGGGATAATCCGTGAGCGATAGATGGTTCATAGTGAAGGTAAATCCAGACCCTTGGGCAATTGGACCGCTAAGTGTTGGAAAGAAAAACGGAAAGTTTTTTCCAATGATAGGTCGCAACCAACAAATGCACGCCTACAAGCAAACGGTAGCCTCGTTACTTGAAGGTGTCGCAATGATGGAGTCAGGGCAATACTCTGTAACATTTTACTTTTGGCGTCGCCTAGACGGACGGAAGCATCCTGCGGACGCTACCAATATGCAGAAGGCTACGGAGGACGCGCTGCAGGAAGTCCTATTCAAGAACGACCGTGACATCAGAGATATACGTTCAGTGGTTGTCGAACAATCAGCAGAAACTAAGCCTTTAGTTCTGCTTCGAATCGGAATGTGGCATGGATATGACCCCATGGAGATTCCGCTCGAATACCTTCAGGAAGCCCTGAGGGATGAAGAGGAAACTGTTTCTCAAGAGAATGTGTGGCCCCCTCGTGCATAATCAGATTAGAATAATATCTGATGGACTTCCTGGTGACGGTACTGCCATCTTTGACGCTCATGGAAACAAGATAGAAAACATCTCGTCCGCAACGATCTGGATTGACGCTGGAGAGAGGGTTCACGTTGACATTACAATTCAGATGCCAGTAGTTTCAACGGTTGCTGAGGTTGATGGAATTACATTTGACTGCAAAGTCTGTGACGAATCTATCTATCACAACTGTAGCGATCCATGCAAGCATGAAGATCTCACGTTCAACGGAAGATGCTCTGCTTGCGGAGAGGATGTACATTGATTGAAGTAAATATAACCTCAAAGAACGGGACGCACGAGCTTGGATTAATTCGCATACAGAATATGGAAACAAACGATCCAGAGTTCGGTGACTACTCTATAGAGTTTGCTGTTGACACAGGCGAGGGCTTTGCGGCCTACCAGCGTTCTATTTACAAGTTTCCCCGAAAGGACTACAATGTCCTTGGACTATTGCGATTAGCACTATCGACCCTTGAAGAGAAAGAGCTTTCCCTTGACGGAGATCCTGACAAGTCCCGCCCACATGGAAATGCAGGATTATCAAGGCTGTTGAAATGAAAGAAATTCCAGTCAGTGCAACGCTCGCATTCGTAGACGACTGCGATTATGATTTTTTATCACAATTCGCATGGACTCTTGTTGAATGGAAAGGAAACCAGTACGCTAAGCGAAAACAGCGCTTGTCTGACGACAAGTATCCTGAATACGGAACAATATCCATGCACTCTTTAATTCTAAAGGGAGCAGTTAAAGTGGATCACGTAGACGGAAATGGACTTAATAACACTCGAACTAACTTGAGAGAAGTTACTCACGCTCAAAATATTCAGAACCAAAGAGTTCAGAAAAGATCAAAATCTGGATATCGTGGCGTAACTTACTTTCCGAATTGTGGCGAATGGGAGCGAAAAAAACCATGGCGTGCTAGAATTAAAGTAGATGGCTACGACAGAACTATCGGCTATTTTTCAACTCCAGAAGAGGCTGCAAAGGCCTGGAATGAAGAAGCCCTCGATGCGTGGGGAGTTTACGCATTTCTTAATCCAGTTCCAGAAGAAAGGAGGTAGTCTTATTATGAGTTACAGTCCTATTCATCAGAACATGCCTGATTATCATGACATTTGGCTTGGCGATTCAGCCGAGCTGTGCGAAAAGTTCAAGTGGGTCGATTGCATCATAACGGACCCTCCGTTTCGGTGTTGACAATCAATCCAACCAAGCGGTTACAGATCACGGAAAAAAGTACGCCCGAAAAATTGCTAACGATGAATCTCCCGAGCAGGCAATTAAGATATTCAAGAGCGTTATGTCTGTCCTCTTGACAAAGACGGTTGCGGATTGTGATCTCTACATCTTCACTTCCTATCAGGTTCTATCCGAATGGCTGATAATGACTGATGCGTTTCTATCGGATTACGGTTTCAAACGCAAGGCTATCCTGGTCTGGGAGAAGGATGGACCTGGAATGGGAGACACAAGTTGTCCATGGGGAATGGGTTCAGAGTTCATTTTATTCTTTCAAAAGGGTAGGAGGGAAAAGACGGGGACTCGCCGCAACTCAGTTATTCGACTTCCTCAGCTCCGTCCGAACCAGCTCGTTCATCCTCACGAGAAACCTGAAGGACTTTTGGAACTACTTCTACAGCAGTCAACAAATCGAGGTGACTTTGTAGTTGACCCCTTCGGAGGATCAGGCTCACTTGCTAGGGCCGCTCGTAACTGCGGGCGCAATGCGATCTGCATCGAATTAGATAAAATGAATTACGATCTTGCAAAAGAGAAGTTCGACAGCGGATCAGTTGGTCTGGACTTTAGTTAATGAAACTCTGCGAAGAAACCGTTAGGACATTAACAGGATTGTGGGTCTGTATTAGGCCATTTCACGGCGGAGATCATCCTCTTACTGACAAGCACAGAAGGTCTAAAGGTATGATTCCTTCTGTAGATAAACATGTAATGGTTAAAGAAGAAAACAAGTAGGACCGACATGCCCTATCGCATTTAGGCTTCCCTGTCAACTACCACGCGTGTATGGTGGAAATACCCCGAACGATCCCCCGATAATACGGAGATACAGCATGTCAGAACAGAACGAGCCTAGGCTTGTTACCCCCGTAAGTTTTTTCGGACAGAAGGGTGAAACTGGTCCTCACATCACAGACTTCTCTCCGCACCCTGTTTCGGCTGACAAGGAGGCTAAAGAGGTTAACAAGACCTTGACGCCAGCCCCAAAAGACGAATCTGCAGTGGAGTCTGCAGACTCCCTGCACTCGAAGGAGAACACGAGCCAAGAAGACGATCAGCAGGAGAGTCCTGTCCAGACCGAACAAGCTTCGACGGAGAAGCTGGAGGCTGCGGCAAAGGCGAGTGGGAAGCTCAGCGAGTCGAACGAGGAAGAGCTGACGAGTACGAATCAGACTCCCCAAGAGGAAGAGACCTCCTCGCCAAGTTCCTCTACGGAGGAGAAGAGCACTGGATTTCCTATGCCGCCTGCGCAGGCCTCGCCCCCGACCGCTCCCAAGACCCCGAAGCAGTAGATCACTGGTTTCCAGAAAAAGGCCAGTCAACAAACCCCGGAAAAATCATCTGCTTTACCTGCAATGTCAGGGCGCAGTGTGACGACTTAAAAAAACGCACACAGTCTCGCGAGGGAATGTGGGCTGGAGAGATTGAGAGGCGCAAATGATCCCAAGAACACTTTCTGCATCCAGTCTGCAGGTAGCGGAACTCTGCATGGATCGCTGGTATCACGAGTACATGAATCGTGCAGCCCAGGGTTCGAACAAGGCTGCGGAGACTGGGACAGCTTTCCACGGAGGAGCGGAACGCTGGGTGGAATCTGTCTACATCAAGCGTGAACATGAAGGAATGAACAAAAAGCAGCTCAAAGAACTGCTCATCACTTTCTACATGATGAGTTACATTGAGACGTTCAACACTTCCAACGTAGAGACTCCTGAGTATAAGGACGGTCTCAATATGACGATGAAGTGGTTCGAGAGAACTAACTTCGAAGATCGAACTGTAATCTCGGTCGAAAAGAAGAACACGATCCCCATCCCCTTCAATCACCCCGAAGGCGCTGCTCATAAGTGCGAAAAGTGCATTGAGCAAGAGCCGGGAATCTGTGTCGTTCCTTTCAACTACATCATGGACAGGGTTGACCAGACTGGAGAGAATGAGTACGAGGTAGTTGATTATAAGACTATTAGAGTCCCCATCCAACCAGAGGACCTTGACTCCAAGCTCCAGGCCAGGGCGTATGCTCTAGCCTTGCAGATTCAATACCCCAGCGCGGAAAGGATCAAGGTCACATTCGACCTGATTAGGCATGAACGAATTGGCATCTGGGTCACGCGAGAAGAGAACATCTCGTTCTGGAAATTCTTATGCGCCGAGCTTCAACGAATCGTTGACATGGACGCCTCGAGCATTCAGCCGTCCATTAACCCAGAGTGTGGATACTGTGTCAAAAAGGCGACATGCAAACTGCTGCAGTCGAATGTCGATGCTGGTGGAATACACAGCGTGGAACCTGACAAGGCTGTGTTTCTCATTCAAGATCTCAAGTCCAGAGTTAAGGCTCAAAAACTTTTGATCGACAATCTAGAAGAGATTGTTATGAAGAAAGCTGCCGAAAGTGGAGAACTAGCCTGGATCGTGGAGGACCCATCAGGCGGTAATATGGAGGTAGAAATTGGCGCTGGTCGTGGTCGCCAATTCGACCGACAGAAGGCTGCTGAGATCATGGGCGCTGAATTGTTCGCCCAGCAGGGAACAATGAACCTTGGAGTCCTTGACAAGTTGATAGTAGACGAGTCTCTTCCGGAAGAAACTCGAAAAAGTCTTAAGTCTCTTATTTACTGGGAGCAAGGAAATCTTTCAGTCAAGATCAAGAAGAAGGTGACGATATGAGTAATGATATGTTTCCTGATTCGTTCATAAAGTACTGCGAGGAGAATTCAATGGAAGAGACGTGTGGAGAATGTGGATCAGAAGTAAAGACTCAAATAATGAAGGGCACAGGTCTATGCGGAGAGTTGTGTCGAAAGCAGCGTGACAAGGAGCCAGAGAATTACCGTCCACAGACAGATGCAGGAATAACAAACATTCTTCGCAGGCCTAGCGGAGTTGATCCTCGTGGGATCACGTGAGTCGTACTGTCACCTACACAACAAAGACGCTGCGCTCTGCTTGCATAACCTTTGCAGAATGCGTGCCGGTGATCCAACTTATGCAGACTTTGGGTCCGAGCCACTAGTGACCGATCATTTGCCGGATCGTAGGTACGAAGGTCCCGTCTAGACACCACACGTAACGCACAGAACGATACCCCCAACGGATTCCTGCATCCCTTGGGGGTATCGTTATGTCGGTTGCCTAAGCATTCGTTAGAACGCAAAACCTAATCCTGATTAGTGTCTGGAAGTTTCCACACATCGAGACCATGCGGAGGTCTAGGGGTGTTTATGTTTGCAGCCTCAAGTGCTTTAACAAGCTCGTGAATATAAGCCATCGCTACCTCAAGAGTTCTCTCTACTTGAGTTATCTTTTTTACCTGATGCACTAGCAAGCTAATTTTTGCGTCCTGCTTTGCACTTCTTTCTTCTTGAGCAACTCTTTCTTTTTCTCGCTCCCTGCCTTGTCGCTCAACTTCTTGCTGAAGGCTTCCGTTGAGAAGATTCCAAGCCTGAGCGTCTGCTGTTCTTGAGTCGGGAGACGATTTGTGGTTCTTGAGAAGGACAGCAGTCACTCCACTTAAGGCTGTTATTATTGTGCCAATCAGGACAAGGGCAGCTACACTCACACTCTTTACCTCAATTTTTCAACAAAAAATATTCGTCGGACCAAAAGAAAAGCTCTCCCTAGAATGTTAATTATGGTTGACACAGCAAGGCAGGTTACAAAAAGTCTTCCCTCAAGTCCGTTCGGCTCTGATGTAACAAGTGTTACAATATATGTAACCATTCCTACAGACATAAGAAAAATGCCTGCAACTTCTATTGCAATTTCACTAGAAGTTATTTTAAACTTTACTATTCTAGAAATCCATACAAGAAGTGCGCCAGTAATAAGTGTTAACGACCACGCAAGGTCAAGTTGAGCTCCACCTGCTTTTGAAATAACTCTAGAACCTGGAAAATTAATAACCTGAGCGATTGCTGCTATCGTTATAGCAACTCCCAAGACAAGAACAGGCGTTCTCCCCATGACAGGACTTTCTCTCAAATGTGGACCATCTTTCTCGCACAATTCACACATGATGAATCCAGTATATATACTTACAAGAATATATCATATCTCTCCGTCAATAACATCATCAACAACTTCAAGTATCTCTTCAGTACTTGCTGGAGTATTGCTTGCTGCAAGCAGACCCACAGGAACGATTAGGTACTCAAGTATGTCGCCAGCAATGGTCAGCCAGATCGGATCAGCGATCCCAGCAGAGTTGTAACCAACGTTGATCAGCGCGGCCACGAGGCCTGCTATGCTGAATACGCCGTATACCCAGCGGCGTGCCCGAAGAGGCACCATCGTAAAAGGATTTCCAAAGTTCATATCAAAGCCTCCGCTAGTTTTGATTTACGCAGTATAGATGAATTTAACAGGGATAGAAAGCACCCCACTGGCAAGGATTTACCTAAGAAGCACTTTGGTCTATCCTTAATTTACCGGAGGTGAAATTCGGTGGCGTCCTACGGGGGAGCATATCTTTTCACTCCAGTAAGCTTCGGACAGAAGCCAGTCCATGTCAGACATAGTGATCCATGCTGTTCCGTCAGGCCTGCTTCGCCAAACCTTGCGGCGACGAACGACACGGCGACGAACCTTGCGGCGCTTGCGCTTACTCCACTTCCTTACCCACTTGAAACGCCGGACAGTTGTTCTTACCCATCCGCCTCCCCATCCTTCGCCCCATGAGTTGAGAATTAGAAAAGCTGGAACTGTCTGCATCTTTCCGTTTATTCGAAGCCTCTTCGCAGGGTGGTATCCTACAACAGCGTAAGCGTGCTGGAGCCTAGGTGTTTCTGATTTATCTACGCGTATGTTCTGGTTACGCCGACTAGTTCGGTACATGGATGTCCGCCAGTAAGAGCTGACCGCACAAGGACCGGACCCGATAATGAGGCGGCGAAGTTCTTCGGCGGTATTCGCCCACTCCCAAGAATCCCAGGCACCCCACTCGCGAAGGACTCGTGCTGCTGAGTTCACGGTGGCTCCGTTAGGCTGCTTCTTTGTGGCCTCCCAGATAGCAAATCCGGTCGCATCTGTTACGCCTTGAGAGGAAACTGGATCTGCAGCCAGGAGACCCGCTGCCGCGAAACCGGTACAGGACCCGTCGCTGCCCTGGTTGAGTGCGGTCGCGTGAGGCCAAACCTTGCGGACGTTCGGCTGATCCTTTGGATTGGCAGGGTAACCAACTGACTGCGGATCGGGATTGACGACAGTACCTTCGTGAGTCATTTAATTCCCTTCTCTCTTTCTGTTTTTTCTGCTTTTGCTTTGTCAGCTTTCTCTTTCTTGACCCAGCCATAGGCAACAGCAGTGTTAAGTTTCTCGTTTGTTAACTCATCATTGTTAAATCTTTCCAAAAGCCTTTCCTCCATTGGGCTAATCATTCTGGATGCCTTTCTAGAATAAAGTCAGTTAGATCATCAACCTGAGCCTGAAGATATTCTGCTCCTGAATGAACATACACTTCAGGAGCAGGCTCTACCCATTCCCCTGATACAAAACTCCATCCTACAGAAACTTGAGGGTTTTCATCTAGGGACTTAAGAGTCTTACCTTCTCCGGGATCAAAGGTTTCATCATTAACTTTGATTATGTTTATTACTTCTTGATATTCTGAAATCACTGCTGCTCGCATTTTACTCCTTAAGACTTAGTGACGATATTCAAGAACTCTTTGCCATCATGAACCACTGCGCGCATCTCAAATTTCCTAACTCTTAGTAGTAAGTAGTAACTACAACTTCGCCACGTGCGCCGTTCTGCGAATTGTTGCCGGGATCGCGCTCTGGAAGTCCACCGCCCCCTGGAATAGTAGGGGGGACTCTGGTCGAGCCTGAGATACGGCCGCCGTCTCCACCATAGATAGATTTTCCATTAGCGCCCGCCCCTCCGAAAATAGAGTCGCCGGAATTTCCGTTTCCCCCGCCGTAGGTAGAGTTGTTCTTTATGCCATGATTTTCGGAACTAGTACCTCCAGCGCCGCCAGTTGGGTCCCCGCCCGCCCCTCCGCTTCTGTAGTACTGAGCAACAACGCGACCGCCACCACCCCCCTGGCCAACCCTGTCGCTACCGAAAGACGAGTTCCCACCGGAACCACCTATCGTATTGGTATTAGACCCCGTTCCTCCCGCACCGACCATTACAGAAACAGTCCCAGGAAGCGTAGAAGCGTCAATCATCTCCGCCCAGCAGCCCCCTCCGCCGCCACCAGCGGGGCGGTAATCGCTGTTCCCTCCACCGCCCCCTCCAGTAATGGAGACCTCGACGCGAACAGCGCCAGCGGGCTTGGTCCACGTTCCCGACGTAGTGAACACGTCGATCTGAGGGGGCGCGACACTAGGGGCACCGCCACCGAAGCGAGAGTCGTCTCCAGCCGCGACAGTCCCCGCAGCAGTGCCGGTGTTCTTGCCAGCGGCGTCACCGAATGTCGGCTTGTTGGACACCTCTCCCCACGGAACGTCGCCAGCGGGTCGAGCGCTCACGTCATAGGCGGTCAGGACTACATCAGGGCCTGCGTCACCGTTGACGGTGTTGACGGTGCCACCACCACCAGCAGCAGCCTTGAGCGTCCCATCGTCGGCAACGAACTTAGTTCCGTCCGGGGTGCCCGATGCGATGCGAGCGATCGGCAACCGGCCACCTGTGGATAGCAGTGGGACATTACCCGACGCGGTGCCGGTGTCCTTTATTGCAGCAGTGCCAAGACCGGTTATTTCTGTACTTGCGTGATTGTGCCCAGGCAACTGAGCAAGCGGAAGAACTCCGGTGATGTTCGCATCAGTCAGCGCGTGGCCGTGTACTGTGGGCGGCCTTGCATCCGAGAGTCGAGAGTCGTTACCCTGTGCTGCTGTTCCTGCAGTTGTTCCGTAGGTCACCGCAAGTGTTCGGTTCGCAGTAAGGTCGCCTCCCCCT
>Ga0209414_1000222_pt1 | contig 26670 bp, 27 predicted proteins | sample LakVidmifraction_4_FD_181154 | JGI IMG/M metagenome (GOLD analysis project Ga0209414, IMG submission 181154) | Hypersaline microbial communities from Lake Vida, Antarctica - Brine Hole Two &gt;0.2 micron (SPAdes) (version 2) | ecosystem: Environmental > Aquatic > Non-marine Saline and Alkaline >...
AATTTAAAGCCCGAAGAAGATAAAAGTATGGAATTCGGATTTATTTATTCCTTAAAAAAGAAGGTTGAAATTAATTCCGTATTCTTTTACAGAGAGGAAGAAAATGCCATTATCTTACCCGATTTTGTGACTTATTCCAATTCCGAAGAAAAATTAAATGCAAAAGGTGTTGAAACCGAAATTAAATTTGATTTTCTTAAAGAAGCCACTATTAGATTGGGTCATACCTATATTTATAAAAGTACAGATATTGATTATATCCCAAAACATAAAATAACGGCATTAATTGAAACCAACAGCATAAATAATACCTATTTGTCTATTCGTTTTAAAAATATTTCAAAAAGAACCTATTTTGACGAATGGGGAACAGGAGATACTATTAATTTAAAAGCTTATAGTTTGGTCGATTTATTTGCAAGCCATCATTTGATAAAAGACCGACTTACATTGATTGTTCAAGCCAACAATATTTTCAATGAAAGTTATGTGGAAACAATAGGGTACACTACCAAAGGAAGAAACTTTAAAATGGGATTGAATTTTAAATTTTAAGATTAAGAAGGTTGTAAACTTTAAAATGATTCATATTTAGAACTTGTTTTGGTATTTTTAATAGTTGGTTTACTATTTTAAGATGTCAAAACAAGTTTTTTTGTTAAGCAAAAAACAATAACTTTGGATTTCTTAAAATTTTAAATGAATTACGAAATTCTGCTGTCGTTTATCGGCGCATCCATGTTACTCACCATTATGCCGGGACCCGACATTATTTATGTGTTGGCGCAAAGTATGACCAACGGTAAAAAATACGGAATTGTTACTTCATTGGGATTGGTTTCCGGGATTTTAATCCATACTTCTTTAGTGGCTTTTGGCGTTTCGGCATTGCTGAAACAATCGGAAAATATATTTTTCGCTATTAAATTATTTGGGGCAATTTATTTATTGTATTTGGCTTATTTAACATTTAAATCGGATGAAGAAGTTTTGATAAACACAAAAGTGGATAAAAAAGGGTTGATTAAACTTTTTAAACAAGGATTTTTGATGAATGTTTTAAATCCGAAGGTTTCCATATTCTTTTTGGCTTTTTTCCCCGGATTTTTATATAGTTCATCTCAAAATACCATGGTGCAATTTTATGTATTGGGAGGATTATTTATGCTTCAGGCATTGCTAATTTTTTCTTTGGTTTCCTTGCTTTCAGGGAATTTTGCAGATTACCTAAAAAGACATCCAGCCTTCAATTCAAAAATAAAATTATTTAAAATTTTAGTTTTTATTGGCATTGCCATTTATATCCTTTTTTCTTAATTGGTTTTGTATATTTGAGAACCCATGAAAAAAGTAAAACTCATAGAATGTCCGAGAGATGCCATGCAAGGAATAAAATTGCATTTTATTCCAACTGAAGTTAAGGCGCAATACATAAATGCATTGCTCAGGGTTGGTTTTGACACTATAGATTTTGGGAGTTTCGTTTCTCCAAAAGCAATTCCCCAAATGCAAGATACGGCACAAGTGCTCTCAAAACTCGATTTGAGTAAAACAGAAAGCAAATTATTGGCAATTGTGGCCAACATTCGTGGGGCAGAGGATGCTTCACAATTTGAAGAAATCAGTTATTTGGGTTATCCATTTTCAATTTCTGAAAATTTTCAAATGAGAAACACCGGTAAAACAATTTTAGAATCCATTGAAATTTTGAATGAAATTTTAAATATTGCCGCCAAAACCAATAAAGAAGTCGTTGCCTATTTATCCATGGGTTTTGGAAATCCGTACGGTGATCCCTGGAATGTTGAAATTGTCTCAAACTGGACAGAGAAACTTTCAAAAATGGGCGTTAAAATTTTATCATTATCCGATACTGTCGGAAGCTCAACACCAGAAATAATCGATTATCTTTTTTCTAATTTAATTCCATCTTATTCAACCATAGAATTTGGCGCACATCTTCATACAACGCCAACAACCTGGTTTGAAAAAGTGGATGCTGCCTACAATGCGGGCTGCAACCGTTTTGATGGGGCCATCATGGGCTACGGAGGTTGCCCGATGGCGAAGGACGATCTCACAGGAAATATGCCTACAGAAAAATTGATATCCTATTTCAATCAGCAAAAAGCAACTACAAATATCAATGCTATGAGTTTTGAGAGTGCTTATAATGAGGCTTTGAAGATTTTTAATAAATAGTCAATTGCCTTAAAATCAAACTTATATATTTTTTACTTTTTTGAAAGTATGATATAAATCAGCTTATTTATAATTAGTCTAAATAAGTCTTTTTTATTTCTACTAACTTATATATTTTTGCACTGTTATTAATAATAAGTCTAAATAAAAACAATTAATTTAAATCAAAAAAATGAAAAATATAAGTTTATTCGTAGCATTATTAATTGGCTTCGTCTTATTTGCTCAAGAAAATTCAGAGAATACTTACCAAAATTCAGGAAACAAATTATTAAATGATAACTTAAGTAAAGGGATTACAATAGGAGGTTATGCTCAAATAGATTACAACGAACCCGACGGTTCAGAAGTGGGGAAATTAGATGTACACCGATTGGTATTGCTTTTTGGGTATAAATTTAATGAAAAGGTAAGTTTTTTAACAGAAGTTGAGTATGAGCATGTTAAAGAGGTATATGTTGAGCAAGCCTATATAAAATATAAATTAAATGAAAATGTAAATGTATTGGCAGGTTTAATGTTGGTGCCCATGGGAATTATAAATGAATATCATGAGCCAACAACATTTTATGGCGTTGAACGTCCTAATGTAGACAATTCTATTGTCCCAACTACTTGGCGAGAACTAGGAGCTGGGATTTCCGGAAGAATAGACAATGCTTCTTTAAAATATCAAGCTTATGTATTTAACGGTTTTAAATCTTATGCAGGTGGAGACGGTGTATTGCGTGGTAGTGACGGTTTAAGAAAAGGGCGCCAAAAAGGGGCAGAATCAGTAGTTAGTTCACCCAATTTCTCCACTAAATTAGATTATTACGGAATTATGGGACTTAGAATAGGACTGTCCGGTTATTTTGGGAAAACCCAAACAGATGACACTTCCGTTGAAGGTTCAACTATTGGGATTTCAATGATTGGCTTGGATGCTCGTTATAAATACAATAACTTAGAATTAAGAGGACAATATATTAATGCTGATTTATCGGATACAAACGAATATAATACCTTAACCGGTAAAGATTTGGGATCTAAAATGAACGGATTGTACGCTGAAATTGCGTATGGATTTGATTTAAAAGGAGAAGAAAAACTAACTCCGTTTTTAAGATATGAAAAATACAATACACACGCTGAAACCGAAGGAAGTTTAGTTGCAAATGATGCTTTTGATAAAAATGAATTGGTTTTTGGTTTGAATTATAAAGTAGCAGATGGTGCTGCATTTAAAGTTGATTATCAATTAATTAACAATGCGGTTTCAGGAAGTAATACAGCAAAGCAATTTAATGCAGGTATTGCAATTTGGTTTTAAAATGATTATTTAAATTTTTGTCATTCTAAACCTGCCTGCCGGTAGGCAGGTTTAGAATGATGAATTTGAATACTTTTTATTAGTTACATATTTAATTTTATACATCATGAAAAAAATTTCAGGAATCACAATTTTAATTTTTATAATATCAAGTTTTACGATTTCTGATAAAATTGAACAGTTGATAGAAAAAGAAATAAAAAATACTTTTAATATTGAAATGTATACAAAACAGACAATTTCTGTTTCTAATGAAATTAATGAAAAACTACCTATAAGAATTAGTGATTCCAATTTCTTTAAAATTAATAATAAGGAGAAACTATTAGGTTATTATTATTTCGGAAAGGCTTACGGGAAAGCAGATTATTTCGATTTTATTGTTATTTTTGACAAAGACTTGATTGTTTCAAAAGTAAAAATTTTGGTATATAGAGAGGCCCACGGAGGTGAAGTTGGCAGTAAACGATGGTTGAATCAGTTTAATGGAAAAACAAAAGAGGAAACTTTAGAATATCAAAAAGATATTGCAGCAATTTCAGGAGCAACAATTTCAGCAAAATCTATGACCAATGAGGTAAATAAATTACTGAAAACAGTAACGATTTTATATAATAAAAAACAACTATAATGCAAATTCACGGACTTATACATCAATTTCCTAAAGAAATAAAATCCCTTATTTTTGTATTTACGATTGTGCTAAGCATAGGTTTTTATGGCGGATTGAGTTTTGTTAACAACACAACTTCCATGAACTCTTCAGAATTAGAAAGTCATTATTTGGGAAATGAGAATGATGAAGCCGCTGAAGTCATGAAATTCAAAAAAAGCGAGTCTGAAATTCTTACCATTGTTCACAACCATATTCTTTCCTTATCCGTAATTTTCTTCTTGCTTTCCCTGATTCTTGCTACAACATCTATCAATAAAAAGTTTAAATATTTTTTAATGATTGAACCTTTTTTATCCGTCATTTTAACTTTTGGCGGCATCTATTTGCTTTGGAGCGGGGTTACCTGGTTTAAATATGTGGTGATATTTTCGGGAATATTAATGACTTTTAGTTTTGTATCGGCAACATTAGCAATAGGATATCAAATTTTATTTTCAAAAAAGCCATAAATAGTGCTATTTAAATTAAATAGTCTAAATTTGCACGCAATTAATTTATAAGTTGGTTGCACTATGATTTTAGATTCTTCAAAAATAGTAGGTGAAGGTTTAACCTACGATGACGTATTATTAATTCCGGCATTTTCAGAAGTTTTACCGCGTGAGGTAAAAATTCAGACAAAATTCACAAAAAACATTACACTAAATGTTCCTGTCGTTTCCGCAGCGATGGATACCGTTACCGAATCGAATATGGCAATTGCCATGGCTCGTGAAGGTGGAATTGGTGTGTTGCATAAAAATATGTCTATAGAAAAACAGGCTATAGAAGTTAAAAAAGTGAAGCGTTCAGAATCGGGGATGATTTTAGAACCAATTACCATCACTAAAGATGAAACGGTATTTGTTGCTAAAAGCTTAATGAAAGAGTATGGCATAGGTGGGATTCCTGTGATTGATAAAGAAGGAAAATTAATTGGCATTGTAACCAATAGGGATTTGCGTTTTGAGGGAGACAATAAGCGTAAAATTTCTGAAGTAATGACTTCTAAAAACCTGATTACCGTTGCTGTAGGTACTTCATTAAAACAGGCTGAAGTTGTTTTACAAGAGAATAAAATTGAAAAATTACCGGTTGTTGATGCCAATTATAAATTGGTAGGACTCATAACTTACAGAGATATTATTAAGGTTTTGGAAAATCCGAATGCTAATAAAGACCAATATGGGCGTTTGTGCGTAGCGGCAGCAATAGGTGTTACCCCTGATGCGCTTGAAAGAGCCTCAGCTCTAATAACAGCCGGAGTTGATGCGCTAATTATTGATACTGCGCACGGACATACAAAAAGCGTAGTCACTGTTTTAAAACAAATTAAAGGCGTTTACCCTAATATTGATATTGTTGTGGGGAACATTGCTACAGGTGAAGCTGCAAAATATTTAGTTGAAGCTGGCGCCGATGCAGTAAAAGTAGGTATTGGACCAGGTTCTATTTGTACAACCCGTGTAATTGCGGGTGTTGGTTTTCCCCAACTTTCTGCTATTATTGAAGTGGCAAATGCAATCAAAGGATCAGGAGTTCCTGTAATTGCTGATGGAGGAATTCGTTATACAGGAGATATTCCGAAAGCCATTGCAGCCGGTGCGGATTGTGTGATGCTGGGTTCATTATTGGCAGGCACAAAAGAATCGCCGGGTGAAACCATTATTTATGAAGGACGAAAATTTAAATCGTACCGAGGAATGGGTTCCATTGAAGCCATGGAACATGGTTCTAAAGATCGTTATTTTCAGGATGTTGAAGATGATATTAAAAAATTAGTCCCTGAAGGAATTGTGGGAAGGGTGCCTTATAAAGGGGAATTAAATGAAACGATGGTTCAGTTTATTGGCGGTTTACGTGCCGGAATGGGCTATTGTGGTTCAAAAGATATTGAAGCTCAAAAACAAGCCAGGTTTGTTAAAATTACCGCTGCAGGAATGCGTGAAAGTCATCCGCACAATGTAACCATCACAAAAGAATCTCCAAATTACTCGAGATAATTTTCAGGAATATAAAACAAAGTAAAATTTAGGAAAAGTTGAGCTCAAACGGCGTGTTGACGTAATCTAACGGAACAATAATTGTGCTATTTTTACCCACATAAGCATTTAAAATTCGCCTAACATCGTTATTTTCTTTTTGTGCGCTTAGCAAATCAAAATAATCGGCAACGGATGTTGTCTTTTTTTTCTTGCTTGCGTAGCCAAATCCCTTGTAAATTCCGTTAATAACCAAAACATAAGCATATTCATTGGTGGTTCTGCCGGTTTCTTTAATGATAAAATTTTCAGTTTTAAATTTCAGGGAATCAATGGCTTTTTGCACCCTTAAATTATACGATTCAACAGGTTCTTCGTCTTTACAAATGCCTTTGCATTTTTTAATTTGATAATGAAAACAAGTGGAAACATTGGTTTGTAAATGACAATATTTTGGACACAATTCAAATTCTTCGCATAATTTCTCCATAAAAATCCGGCATTCCGTAACATTGGAAAACTTCATTAAGGGAGATGTAATTAATTTTAACCGATTATAAGCCAAGTGAAGTATGCCGTCTCTGTCTTCATAAGTAAACAACCCGATACTTTCCTGAGCCCTTCTTTGTGCCCGATTGTATTTGGGGAATATTTTTTTTATTTCCGAAGACTCCAATAGCAAGGCAAGCAATTCACTGCCGGTTTCAACGTAAGAAACATTGCTGGTTTCCAGACACATCGTAATTTCTTTTTTGGTCTTGTCGTAAAAATGGCTCAGCACGCGTTGCTTTATATTTTTGGCTTTGCCAACATAAATGGTTTCATTTTTTTCGTTTTTGAAATAATAAACACCCGAATTTTCTGAAAGTTCATCAACCGTTTTTTTCGGTAATAAAGGCGGTAATGTCGATTGTTTTGACCGCGGATTTAAAAAGGAATTGAATACATTTTGGGTGTCCAGCTGCAACAGTTTTTCGAATAAAACAACCGTGGCTTCCGCGTCTCCTTTTGCCCGGTGCCTGTCTTTAATTACAATATTTTGTGTAATGCAAAGCGCGCCCAAACTGTACGATCTTAAATTTGGAATTAATTTTCTGGATAATCGAATAGTACACAGTTTTTTCCGTTTAAATTCAAATCCCAAATCTTTAAATTCTTTTTGTATGATGTTGTAATCAAAATTTACGTTGTGCGCCACAAAGATGGTGTCTTGGGTAATTTCGGCTACTTTTTTGGCAATTTCATAAAATTTTGGGGCATTGCTCACCATAGAATTCGTAATTCCCGTTAAATTGGTGATAAAAGGAGGGATGTTGCATTCCGGATTCACAAGTGTCGTAAACTCGTCAATTACTTTTTCTCCATCATACACAAAAATAGAAATTTCTGTTATTTTGGAACTGTGTCCGGTGGTTTCTATATCAACTATTGCGTACATTTATTTTATCGATTTTTCCAGCGCCTTTAGCTCAATTCCCAACTGATTTAACATGACGGCAATACTGCTTATTTTTAATTCGTGTTCTTCATATTCCTGTGTGTTGATACTGCACGTAAATTCCCACAATTCCAATATTTCATCAACAGGTACATAATATGGATCGTATTTTTTGTTGTCGGAAACCAGCAAAAGCATGTTATTTTCTTCCAATTTATTAAAAACCCGCTTATAAACAATGCCGTCATTTAAAGTGAGTACAATATACGTTTTACCGTCTCTCAGGTTGCTAATTTCTTCAACAAATCGTGCAACAATATAAGAACCGCTTTTCACTGGCAGCATGGAATCTCCTTTTATGGGAAATGCGCGGTGTGTTCCTGTAGGTAAAAATGGCAATTTTATTTTTTCCAAATGCTCAATATATTCTGGGTCGGCATAGCCTCTTAAATAACCTGCGGAAGCTTCAACAGGAATAATTTCTATCAAATCTTCGTTGGCGCCATCTACGGTAATTGGAAATAAAACCCTTCTGTTTCCAATTTCAATAAACGAAACATCTTTTGCGCCAGACAAATCATTTTTGATTAAAATATCAATGGGGATTTTAAAATAATCGGACAAGTCAATTAAAAATTCAATAGGAGGAATGGCCCTGTTTTCTTCATAAGAACTTATGCGTGAGCGGGAGACTTTTAAATCCTCCGCAAATTGTTCCTGCGTGAATCCTTTTAAGGTCCTGATGTGTTTGATATTTTGTGACAAATAATTCATAATGCTAAATTTATGAGCAACAATTGCTAATATTTTGAGCTAATTTAGCAAAAAAAAGTTTACCGCCTAATCTTTTCTGAAAAAATGTATTTGAACACGCACTCATATTATAGTTTAAAATACGGCACAATAGCACTGGAAGCCTTGTTGCAAAAGGCATTTGAGCATAGTATTACGGCAATGGCATTGACCGATATAAACAGTACTTCGGCCAACTTGGATTTTGTGCGTTTGGCTCCAAAATACAACATAAAACCAGTTCTTGGTGTGGATTTCAGAAATGGCGCGCAACAACAATTTGTGATGATTGCAAAAAATAATGAAGCTTTACAGCAACTGAATAAATACCTGTCAGCATTTTTGCATTCCAATAAAATAGAGATTCCAAAACGCGCAAAATATATTCCAGATACCTATGTGATTTATCCGTATCAAAACACAATAACAGATCTTCATGAAAATGAGTTTATGGGTGTAAAACCTTCTGATTTAAACCAGCTGAAGTTTTCAAAATGGCAATTACATCAGGAGAAATTGGTGATATTGAAAACAGTTTCATTTCAACATAAAAAAGGATTTAACACCCACCGATTGTTACGGGCTATTGATAATAATGCCTTGCTTAGTAAATTGCCAAAATCGGAGCAGGGAGAGGTTACGGACGTTATGATTTCTGAAAAAGCATTGAAAGATATTTTTGAAGAATATCCGCAAATTATTGAAAACACACAACGTATTTTAGACAATTGCCATATCAGTTTTGATTTTTCTAAAAATGCACCTAAAAATCAGAAAACCTACAGCAACAATGAAGAACTGGATTTTAAACTGTTGAAAAAACTAGCTTATGACGGCTTAAATTATCGGTATAAAAAAATTGGTAAGCGTGTTTTTACCCGGTTGGAAAAAGAGCTTGAGATAATTCAGCAAAAGCAATTTGTTTCCTATTTTTTAATCAATTGGAAAATTCTGAAATATGCCAGAAGCAAAAAATATTATTATGTTGGCAGGGGAAGCGGCGCCAATAGCATTGTGGCGTATTTGTTGCGAATTACCGATGTTGATCCCATAGAACTGGATTTATATTTTGAACGTTTCATTAATTTGCACAGAATAAATCCACCCGATTTCGACTTGGATTTTTCCTGGCGCGACCGGGATGATGTGATGAATTTTATTTTCAATCGGTTTAAAAACACGACGTTAATTGCAGTTTACAATACCTTTAAACACAAAGCCTCAGTTAGGGAATTGGGAAAAGTTTTCGGACTTCCAAAAGAAGAAATAGACAAACTTTCCATCGGTAATTTTAATCCAAATGAATTGGATGAATTTTCTAAATTGGTTTTAATTTATAGTAAATGCATTCAGGGATTTCCAAATTATTTAGGGATTCATCCCGGAGGAATTTTAATTTCAGAAAAACCAATTCATTATTACACAGCTACTTACTTACCACCAAAAGGATTTCCAACAACGATGTTTGATATGGTTGTGGCAGAAGATGTTGGCTTGTACAAATTTGATATTTTGAGTCAGCGCGGATTGGGAAAAATAAGGGAAGCTGTTGACATTGTAAAATACAACCATCCAAATCACCCCGAGATTGACATTCACGACATCAAACGCTTTAAGGAAGATTTAAAAATTAAAAATCTGTTAAAAAATGCAAAGGCAATTGGTTGTTTTTATGTGGAATCTCCCGCTATGCGGATGTTGTTGAAAAAGTTGCAGGTTGATAATTATTTGGGATTGGTGGCCGCAAGTTCTGTTATACGGCCGGGCGTTGCAAAATCCGGAATGATGCGGGAATATATTTTGAGATACAGAAATCCTGAGCGCAGAAAAGAAGCCAATCCAATATTGCTTAAAATTATGCCCGAAACTTACGGTATTATGGTTTATCAGGAAGATGTGATAAAAGTGGCGCATTGTTTTGGCGGTTTAAGTTTGGGGGAAGCGGATATGCTGCGGCGCGGAATGAGTGGGAAATTCAGATCAAGAGAAGAATTTTCAAAAGTGAAAAACCAATTTTTTGAAAACTGTAAAAACCAAGGGCATAACTATGAGCTGACTTCAGAAATTTGGCGACAAATTGAGAGTTTTGCAGGTTACGCTTTTGCCAAAGGCCATTCGGCTTCATATGCCGTTGAAAGCTACCAAAGCCTGTTTTTAAAAGCCTATTATCCGTTGGAATATTTGGTGGCGACACTCAACAATTTTGGTGGATTTTACCGGCCGGAATATTATGTGCACGAAGCACGGATGAACGGAGCAATTATTCATCCGCCAACCATTAACAAGTCTCATTATCAGAATTATATCGAAGGTCATCATATTTATTTTGGGTTTATGATGCTGGAAAGTTTTGAATTAAAGAATGCAACAAAAATTGTAAATGAAAGAGAAAAAAACGGCTTGTTTTTAGATTTGGACGATTTTATAGAAAGGGTCGTCATTTCGTTGGAACAGCTTTCAATTTTAATTAAAATAAATGCCTTTCAGTTTACAGGGAGAAATAAACGCGAATTGTTATGGGAAGCTTATATGAAAGTGAATAAAGTGTGTTTGGAAGAACATGTTTCTACACTTTTCAAATCAGAAAAAATAGTATACAACACGCCAGAACTCAATTGCAGTAATTTTGAAGACGCATTTGATGAAATTCAATATCTCGGTTTTCCGTTGTGTAGTCCGTTTGATTTATTGACACAATCAGTTAACCAACAATTGGTTGCAAGTGATTTGACGCATTATATAGGAAAAACTGTAACGGTTTATGGCTATTATGTGACGGCAAAAAGAGTAAGCACTTCTAAAGGAGATCTCATGTATTTTGGAAATTTTGTGGATGTAAAAGGAGATCATATTGACACGGTGCATTTTCCGCCAGCCGCCAAAAAATATCCATTTAAGGGAAGAGGCGTGTATGAATTAACGGGAAAAGTTACGGAGGAATTTGATTGTATCACTGTTGAAATAGAAAGAATGGAAAAACTGGCAATTATTCAAGATCCCAGATATGCAGATATCACTAAAAAAGCAGTAGTATGAATACGTTAGAACGTGCGATTGCGCACATGGATTTGGATACTTTTTTTGTATCCTGCGAACGTTTAACAGACAGTCGATTAGAAGGGAAACCTGTATTAATCGGTGGCACTTCAGATAGAGGCGTCGTTGCTTCGTGCAGTTATGAAGCCCGAAAATATGGTGTCCATTCGGCGATGCCAATGCGTATGGCAAAACAATTATGTCCGGAGGCTATTGTATTGCGAGGTAATTCTGGGATTTACACTAAATTTTCAAAACTGGTTACCGAGGTTATTAATGAGTCCGTTCCTTTGTACGAAAAATCATCTATTGATGAGTTTTATATTGATTTAACGGGAATGGATAAATTTTTTGGATGTCATCAACTGGCTTCAGAATTAAGATCTAAAATTATAAAAGAAACCGGCTTGCCCATTTCTTTCGGCTTATCCGTAAATAAAACCGTTTCAAAAATAGCAACAGGAGAAGCAAAACCCAACAATGAGCTGAAAATAAACAGCGGCATGGAGAAATTTTTCCTGGCGCCGCTATCTGTCCGTAAAATTCCTATGGTGGGAGAAAAAACCTATAATATATTGTGCGATTTAGGGATTAAGCGCATAAAAACCGTTCAGGAAATGCCGATTGATATGATGACTAAAGTTTTTGGGAAACAGGGTGGCGGCATTTGGAAAAAAGCGAATGGAATAGACAATTCACCGGTTATAAAATACCATGAACGAAAATCAATTTCAACCGAACGCACATTTGATAAAGACACCACAGATCTAGAAAAATTGAAAACTATTATTGTTGCAATGACGGAGAATTTGATTTTTCAATTGCGAAGAGGCGATAAATTAACAGCTTGTATTACTTTTAAAATTAGGTATTCCGATTTTCAAACCTATACAAAACAAAAAAAAATCCCGTACAGCTCGTCAGACCATTCAATTTTACCCTTTGTTTTAGACCTTTACAATAGTTTATATCAAAGGCGATTGCTGGTTAGAATGATAGGAGTGAAGTTCAGTGATTTGGTAAGTGGTGGACATCAAATTAATTTATTTGAAGACAATGATAAAATTCTGGATCTGTACCAGGCTATGGATAAAATGCGGGAACGCTATGGTGATAGGGCTGTGATTAGAGCTTCGGGTATGGGCGAAGCCCCCTAACCCCCAAAGGGGGAATTGATAATTCAAGAATTATACTTTTCTAAAATACCAAAAATCCAATATACCAACAATCCAAAATACCAATTTTTAAACTTTCAAACTTTCTGAGGCTTCCTTTGATTTTTTTATAATGGCTTTAAGGCGCTCTTTGGTCGTTATTTTAGAAGTTTTTAACTTCTCCTTTTTTCTATTAAGAAGTTTGGTATGTAATGCTTTATTCTCCGTATTTTTTGCGCGTCCCTTTTTAGCCATAATTTAATAAAATAATATTCTTGACTGCAAAACTACATTTTTTAAATTTGAATGTAGCGCTCTATTAATTTAGCATAGAGTAAGATAGTTAGTTTTTTATAAAAAATTAAATTAAATTTTTTATATTTGCCGATTAAATGGAAATTTTAGTATTGTAAATGTTTTTATTCAATTACTTACTGCAATCTCTTAAACTTAAATCATAAAACATTTTATCTAAAAACATGAACATTTTCATAGCAAAATTAAGTTCTTCTACAACTAGTGAAGACTTACAGGGATTATTTGAAGAGTATGGCGAGGTAGTTTCTGCAAAAGTTATTACAGACAAAGAAACGGGCGAATCTAAAAGATTTGGTTTCGTAGAAATGGTGAAGGACGACGAAGCTTTAAAAGCAATTGAAGAGCTTGATGAGTGCCAATACGACAACAGCACAATTGTTGTTAGTAAAGCAAAACCAAAAACTGATTCACCAAGGCGTGACAACAAATTTAGTGGAAAAAAAAGATTTTAATCTTTATATAATCCAAAAAACAAAAAAGGCTATCATTTCTGATAGCCTTTTTTGTTTTTATAGTTTAGGAACTTAATATTTGTTACTAACGTTGTTTTTTTGCTACCGGTTTACGGTGCTTCCAACCATTATTTCTTCCGCCGCCATTACTTGATTTTTGGGAACGGGAATTGTGTGATTTTTTCTCATTTACGGGCACATCATCAACGCCGTCAAGCAGAAAAGGGTGTTGTGTCACCACAGGAATTTTTTGATCAATTAATTTTTGAATATCGCGTAAAAATGCCCTTTCCTCTGCATCGCAAAATGAAATTGCAATTCCGCTGGCGCTTGCACGTCCTGTTCTTCCAATACGGTGAACGTAGGTTTCGGAAATATTTGGCAGATCGTAGTTTATTACGAGCGATAATTCCTCAATGTCTATACCACGAGCGGCAATATCAGTAGCAACCAAAACACTCGTTTCACCACTTTTAAAGCTGCCTAATACTCTTTGGCGTGCGCCTTGAGATTTATTGCCATGTATGGCAGCAGCACTAATATCAGCTTTCTCTAAAAATCGAACAATTTTATCTGCCCCATGTTTTGTTCTTGAAAAGATAAGTGTAGAATCCACCAATTCAGTTTTTAGCAAATGCACAAGTAATTTAGGTTTGCTCTTTTTACTCACAAAATAGACGGCCTGTTCCACTTTTTCAGCAGTTGCCTGCTCAGGTTTCACAGTCACTCTTTGTGGATTTCCCAATATTTTTCTGGATAAATCCACAATATTTGCAGGCATCGTTGCAGAAAAGAATAGTGATTGCCGTTTTGTCGGTAATTTGGCGATAACCTTTTTAATGTCATGAATAAAACCCATATCTAACATATGATCAGCTTCATCCAACACAAAATATTCAACGTCTTTTAATGAAATATAGCCTTGATTCATCAAGTCTAGTAATCTTCCGGGTGTTGCAACAAGCACGTCCACGCCTCTGCGAAGGGTAGCTGTTTGTCCGCCCTGTTTCACGCCGCCAAAAACAACGGTGTTTTTAATTCCCGTAAATTTTCCGTAAGCCGTAAAACTGTCTGAAATTTGGATAGCCAATTCTCGTGTAGGGGTAATAATGAGCGCTCTAATTTTACGTTGATTCTTGCTAGTACGCTTAGGATCAAGGTAAAGGTGTTGTAATATTGGAACGGCAAATGCTGCCGTTTTTCCTGTTCCGGTTTGCGCACAACCCAAAAGGTCGTTTCGATTAAGCAAAATTGGAATTGATTGTTCTTGAATTGGAGTGGGATGTGTATAGCCTTCAGCACTTAAGGCTTTCAGGATAGGTTCAATAATTTCTAGATCTTTAAATGTCATGTAGTTTTATTAAAAGTGGCAAAGGTAGGTGAATTGTTTGGATATACGTAATTTTATGTATAAAGCATTGAAAATGAGGGTAAATGGTGCAATTAGTTTTGGCTATTCTTTCAATGGTAATCGTTCAAAAAAAAAGCCTGTCAAAAATGACAGGCTCTACATTGTAAAAAGGTAAGTATATATTAAATAACTTTTACATTTACTGCGTTTAATCCTTTTTTACCTTCCTGTAAATCGAATTCAACTTCGTCACCTTCGCGTACTTCGTCGATTAATCCAGAAATGTGTACAAAATGTTCTTTGTTTGAACCTTCCTCACTAATAAAACCAAATCCTTTTGCTTCATTGAAGAATTTTACTGTTCCTTTACTCATTGTTAAAAATTTTAAATATAATATTAGCCGCAAAGATACTGTTTTATAATTGAGTTTTACTAATTTAGCTATATAATATATTTTTATTTTACAATCCTTTATTTTGCCCTTTTATTTCCTGGGAATTATTTTATAGAATTCGCTAGATAAAGCAGTTAATTTATTGATTTTTAAAATGATAACAAAATATAAAAACATAAACAAAAAATAATTTTATACATTTAATAATTATGATAAAAGACATAAAATTAGCCGTTTTAATTGATGGCGATAACATACCATCGAAATATATTAAGGAAATGATTCAGGAAATTGCCAAATATGGCACACCAACCATAAAAAGAATTTATGGTGACTGGACAAAGCCGCAATTGAGTAAATGGAAAAACATTTTGCTTGAAAATGCCATAACACCAATCCAACAATATGGCTATACCACAGGAAAAAACGCCACTGATTCCGCAATGATTATAGATGCGATGGATATTTTATATTCAAATAATGTTGATGGGTTTTGCCTGGCTTCATCAGATAGCGATTTTACGCGATTGGCGACAAGGCTCAGGGAATCGGGAATGCGGGTATATGGGATTGGAGAAAAGAAAACACCCGATCCGTTTATCGTGGCTTGTGATAAGTTTATTTACCTTGAAATTTTAGAGCCGTATAGTGAAAGTAAAGATGAAAAAGGAGGTGAGTCGAAGAAGAATATTTTAGAAAAAATTACGCCGAAAGTGATTAAGTTACTTAAACAATCCGTTTCAGATGTTGCCGATGAAGACGGATGGGCATTTTTGGGAGATGTGGGTTCTCTTATTCTGAAAAAACAACCTAATTTCGATGCCAGAAATTTTGGATTTGATAAATTGACACCTTTGTTTAAGTCGCTTAACCAGTTTGAAATTGATGAGAGAGTTCAAAGCGGGGTACGATTTAAATTGATTTATGTTCGAAATAAGTAAATTGCAACCAATAAATACCTAATTTAAATTGTTTTATCATTAAGGCGATAGCATAAACTAAATTTGGCAATAAAAGGAATCTATTATTTACGTGGGTGAAAAGTATTAATTACCTGCTTTAGAAAACTTTTGTCCAAATGCATATAAATTTCTGTGGTGGTAATGCTTTCGTGCCCTAACATCTGTTGAATTGCTCTTAAATCGGCGCCGCGTTCCAATAAATGTGTGGCAAAGGAATGACGGAAAGTATGCGGACTTATCTTCTTTTTAATGCCGGCTTTAATGGCTAAATTTTTGATAATGGTAAAAATCATCACGCGTGTTAATTTTTTTCCTCTTCTGTTTAAAAAAACGGTGTCTTCAAATCCTTTTTGAACTTCAATATGGGTTCTAATCGCATTTAGGTAAAATGAAATATACTTTTGAGTTTGGGAATTGATGGGTACAAAACGTTGTTTATTGCCCTTCCCAATTACCCGAATAAAATCTTCCTCAAAAAACAAATCGGAAATTTTCAAATTTGTAAGTTCAGAAACGCGCAAACCGCAACTGTATAAGGTTTCAATGATTGTTCGGTTTCGCTCGCCTTGTGGCTCACTTAAATCGATGGCGCAAATGAGTAAATCAATTTCTTTTAAAGCCAAAGTATCCGGTAATTTTCTGCCAATCTTAGGCGTTTCAATCAATTCGGTTGGATTGTCTTTCCGGTAATCTTCAAAAATTAAGTAGCTGAAAAAATTTCGAATGCCCGAAATTAAACGTGCCTGCGAACGCGCATGAATGTGTTTAGAAGTTTCGTAAATAAATTGCTTAAAATCCTCCTGATTTATTGAAATGGGAGAAATGATCATTTCATTCTCCTCCAAATATAAAATCAACTTTTTTACGTCACGCGAATAACTGTCAATGGTATTTTGCGACAAGCCTTTTTCTATTTTTAAGTAAAACTGATAATCGTGTAAAGCATTATTCCATTTCATTTGATAAAAATAAGTAATATATTTACATTAAAATACACGAGTAATGAAAATACTTATCATAAACGGTCCCAACTTAAATCTACTGGGCAGACGCGAACCTTTAATTTATGGAAATTTAACTTTCGATCAATTTTTTGAAGGCTTGAAAAAAAAATATGCAGATGTTGAATTGAGTTACTATCAAAGTAATATTGAAGGAGAAATCATTAATAAATTGCACGAAGTTGGTTTTAGTTTCGAGGGCATTATTTTAAACGCAGGTGCTTACACGCACACATCCATCGCTATTGGTGACGCTATTAAAGGCATTGAAACTCCGGTAATTGAGGTGCATATTTCAAATGTTTACGCACGCGAGGAATTTCGTCACGTTTCCTATATTGCGCCGAATGCGACAGGTATTATTTCCGGTTTTGGACTGCAAAGTTACGAGTTGGCGCTGGAAAGTTTTATCTAAAATTTGTGCGTTACCCTTCGGGTCAGGCCATCACTGCTCGCTTTTTTCAGTTGCGAATAGCAACTGAAAAAGAGCTCAAACAAACAGCTCTGTCCTTAACGCAAAAAAAATCAGAAGTTTGTAAACTTTTCAGTTTTTTAAAGGTCTAACAACATTATTGGCGTTATCATAATAAATTAATGTAAACAAAAGATAGTTTGACTAACGAAGGCGAATTCATAAAAAGTTTATTGAATCATAAAGAAAAGGATATAGCTTTTAAGAAATTATTGGATCTTTATCAGGAACGCTTATATTGGCATATCAGAAAATTAGTTATTACTCATGAAAATGCTGATGATGTGCTGCAAAATACTTTTTTAAGAGTTTATAAAAGCCTTCCTAATTTTAAGCAAAATAGCACATTACATACGTGGATGTATAGAATTGCGTATAATGAATCTCTTAGGTTTTTGGAAGAAAATAAAAAGAAGAATCACTCATCAATTGACGATGTCAGCCATAAATATTTAAATAATTTAGAGGGAGATTCATTTTTCGAAGGTGATGAAATCCAATTAAAATTGCAGCGTATTATTTCTCAATTACCTGAAAAAGAACGTATCATATTTCAAATGAAGTATTTTGATGATTTAAAGTTTCGGGAAATGGAAGACATCCTGAGAATAAAGGAGGGAACTTTAAAATCTTCTTATTACAATACTGTAAAACATATTGAAAAAAATATGCTGGCTGTTGAACTATTAACAAAAAGGAAGGTCTAACATATATACTATGATAAAACTAAACAATCATATGGATTCAAAATTTAATACTAGCGATCAAGTTTCATTTGACCGCAAAATGCATGAAATGCATTCGGAAGAACTAGGTCTTCATACACCTAAAGATTATTTTTCTAAATCGAAAACCGATATATTAGAGAAAGTTTCAAACAAAAAAAGGGAGAGGCTCAATATCTTTTCAAGAAAAAGAATTGTATGGTCTGCTGCAGCAACTATTGCAATAATTGTTGCATTAACGGTTTTTAAACCCAATTCGCTTCCATCAATAGATGAAATTCCTGCAATTGTTTCAGATACAATCGATTATTCAAAAAATAATGATTTGGCTCAAGGAGAACCTGCAGAAAACGATATTTTAATAACGTCGCTTTTTGTTTCAGATAATGAAATTGATGAATTTGTAGATAATTATGTGATAGAAGAATTGGTTTATGAAGAAGTACTGTCTAATTAGATTTGGTTTTTTTTCGAAATTTTAAACTATTTTGAAAAGGTCAGGTCTAAACAGTAGAACGTTCCTAAAAAATATTAATAACTTAAAAATAAATAAGATGAAATCAATAAAAATAATCGCTTTAGCAGCATTTGGACTACTGGTTGGAATTTCAAGTGCTGAAGCACAACAAAATCAAAACAAAGGAAAAAATAAGAACAGTGCTGCAGTAGAAATGATGACAATGCAGCAAAAACAATTAATTCAAGAGCAAAGAGATAGAATTATGGAAAAAAGAGAATTGTTTAAAGCGAGTCTCACTGAAGAACAATTGGCTATTTTTGACAATAATGATTTTACCAGACAAGAGCGCCATGATGCCTTAATGGCAACATTAACCGAAACTCAAAAAGCGTTGATGCAAGAACACCGAAAAAGCATACAAGAAGGCAAACAAGAGTTTAGAAATATGATGACAAGTGAACAGCGTCAACAAATGCGCTCCAGAATGCAAATGAATAGAGAAACACAAGGCGGTACAGAATTGCGCGAAACTGTTAGAGAGAAAAGAAGAGAACGCATGCATAACAACAGAGGAAACTAATAAATAATTATTTAAACCATAAGTGGTTGGGGCAACTCAACCACTTTTTAATTTGTATACCCCAATGAAAAAATACCTATCACTTTTATTATGGATTTCAGGCCTGTTTTTTGTACAAGCGCAAGAACCTACAAAAGAAAAGGAAATAGATGATTTAATAGATGAACTTTTTATGGAAGATGAATTAATAAATGAATTAACAGCATCACTTAAAAAATCTCAATTTTTATATATTTCTGCAACATATAACAGTGATACCTATTTTTCAGGACGTGACATTGGCATTGAACAATACAATATAACCCCCCAAATTACCTATGTCCATACCAACGGAATATTCGCCAGTTTATCTGGAGTTTATTACAGTGAATTTGTGCCAAAATGGGATGTGACTGTCGCAACTGTTGGCTTTGGTAAGAATATTGGAAAAAAGAAGCTATTTAAATATGCAGTATCCTATTCAAGGTATTTTTATGCTGATGATATTAATAATATTTACACCAATACTTTTAATGTTGGATTGGGAATTAGAAATAAAAAGAGAAATATGGGAACGCAACTTACAGGGTCATACTTATTTGGTAAGGACCAATCCTTTGAAATAGTTTCCCGGAGTTTTATAGATTTTAATTTGCTGAAAAGACATCATTCAAGCTTAAAGTTTAAGCCGCAATTAAATATTATCGCAGGAAAACAAACGATTGAACTGGCTAGAATTGTCAATCAAGGTGGACAATTATTAACGGAGTATACGGAAAATGATGTGTTCGATTTAATAAATACCCAAATAAACCTGCCATTGTTATACAGCACCAATTCGTTTGACTTTGAAGCTGGATATAACATCAATTTTCCCAATGCAATTGGCGATGAATCTAACCTAAAAAGTACTGGATTTTTTAATTTTTCTATAGGATATTTAATTGATTTGTAGGGAAATAATCACTTATGATAATAGCGTTTATTTCTGATGTGGATGTTTTTTTAAATGGTCAATTAAATAAATTATAAAAATTTTAAAATCCCTCAAAAACACCCAATCCAAACAAGGCAAAATCATATTTTACCGGATCTGTTTTGTCCATTTTTCGCAAGCTTGCATCTAATTCGACCAAAGCCTTGGCATCATTTTGTTTGCGGGTTAATAAACCCAATTTACGTGCAACATTTCCTGAGTGAACATCAAGCGGACAAGAGAGTTGGGAAGGAGAGAGGCTTTCCCAAAGTCCAAAATCCACTCCGGTTTTATCGTTTCTGACCATCCATCTTAAAAACATATTTATTCGTTTTGCCGCCGAACCATTTAACGGATCGGAAATATGTTTTTGCGTTCTTTTTGCATGTGGAATTTCAAAAAAAATAATCTTAAACTCGTGAATTGCTAATTGTGTAGAATTAACAATTGTGTGTTTTGAAAATACATTCTCCATTCCTCCATGGTTTTTATAAATATGCTGCAATGCAGTTATAAAATACTTAAAATCATCAATATTAAAAGTTCTATGTACAAAATGTTCTATGTTATCCAAATGATGTGGTTTATGGTTTATAACAAAATCATAAGGAGAATTTCCCAACAAATCCATCATTTTTTCCCCATTTTTAATAATTGATTTTCTGTTTCCCCAAGCGATGGTAGCAGTTAAAAATCCAGATATTTCAATATCTTCTTTTAGTGAAAACCGATGAGGAATTTGAATGGGATCACTCTCTATAAACAATGGATTGTTGTATTGGATAACTTTTTCATCCAAAAATTCTTTGAGTTCGGCTTTAGTCAAGGTGAATTATATTTTCAATTTTTTTAATTATTTCTGATGCGGTTGTTTCAAAATCAAACCAATGAATTGTTGGATCCTTTTTATTCCAGGTCACTTGTCGCTTCGCAAATCGTCGCGTATTTTTTTTAATTTCTTCCACAGCGAATTCTAAACTAAATTTTCCATCAAAATATTCAAAAAGTTCACGATAACCAACCGTTTGTAAAGCATTCAATTCTTTGTATGGATACAGCTTTTTGGCTTCCTCAAGCAAACCTCCTTTCAACATTAAATCAACCCTTTGATTAATGCGATTGTACATGATTTCTCTTTCGGCGGTTAACCCGATTTTTATCGGAATAAAATTCCGTTTTACCTTATTTTTGTTTTTGAAAGAGGCGTAAGGCTTTCCGGTTCCAATACAAATTTCCAAAGCCCTGATTAACCGGTGCGGATTTTCAATTTCTATGGTGTTGTAAGATTCCGGATCTAAATCCTTCAACTGGTTTTGTAAGATTTCAATCTCGCCATTTTCAATTTGTTTGTTCAATTTCTGTCTTATTTCAGGATTGACTTCAGGAAAATCATCAAACCCTTCAATAACAGCATTGGTATATAAACCGCTTCCGCCAACCATAATAACGATATTGCTTTTTGAAAATAACGCGTCCAATTTTTTTAGGGCATCTTTTTCAAATTGTCCAACGCTATACGTATCAAAAATTGATTTATTTTGAATAAAATGATGTGGGGCAGCTGCTAACTCTTCAGCAGAAGGAACAGCAGTGCCAATTTTCATTTCCTTATAAAACTGACGAGAATCACATGAAATAACTTCTGTTTTAAAATGTTGCGCTAATTGAATGCTCAAGGCTGTTTTGCCTATGGCAGTAGGGCCAATCACTGTAATTAAATAGTTATTCATAATTTAATTTTTTGCCGCATTGATGACAAAATTCGGCATTATCCAGATGCTTGTCAGCCAAACAGTGAGGACAGGATTGTGTATTTGTATGAATTTTAACATTTTGTTTAGTCATTTCAGAAGTTATGATACCTGTTGGTACCGCAATTATTCCGTAACCTAAAACCATAACAATGCTGGCAATAAACTGCCCAAGAGGTGTGTGTGGTGAAATATCACCATAACCAACGGTTGTTAGGGTAACAATTGCCCAATACATACTGTATGGAATGCTTGTAAAACCATTTTCTGGACCTTCAATTAAATACATTATTGTTCCTAAAATTATGGTAAGTATTAAAATGCTTAATAAAAAAACGGCAATTTTTGTTTTACTCGCTTTTAATGATGAAGCTAAAGTGTTAGAGGCTCCCAAATATCGAGCTAATTTTAATATCCGAAATACTCTCAATAACCGCAAAGCTCTTAAAGCCACTAAGGCGTGAGTTCCAACAAAGATTAAGGATAAATATTTTGGGATTGTTGCCAAAAGATCAATAATTCCATAAAAACTAAAAATATATTTGGAGGGTTTTTTAATTATAATTATTCGCGCAATATATTCTATTGAGAATAGAATTGTAATTACCCACTCAGCACTATTTAAAAAAGTGTGATATTTGTTGTCAATGCTTTCAACACTTTCAAGCATTACAAGTAAAATACTAACTATAATAGTGATTATTAGTATTATATCAAACCACTTTCCTTCTTTGGTGTCCGCTTCATAAATAATATCATGAAGTTTGGTTTTCCAATTTGTTTTGTGCGCTGGTTGTTTCAAAATAAATTTTTTATAAAAGTAAGACTAAAATAAAACATTTATTTTAATTAAAATCGGATTAATTTTTCAACTGTATTTTTTTGCAGGTATTGTTTGATAATTACTCTATTGTGAATTGAATTTTCCATAGGTGAAATCATACATCTCAGAATTTCAATATTGTTTAGCTGATGGCCTAAATCAGTAAAGCAAAACCCTTTAAATTCATTATTTTCGATTAAAACTACCGATTTTTCACCAATGCTTCTTCCTTTGTCAACCACCACCAAATTCGTATTGCTAAAGCTTATTTGCGTAAATTTATTTGTAGTCGATAAATTATATTTAGGCTGGTTTATTTTTAATTCTTCAGCATATTTAAGTTCTGCAATCATTTGATTTCCAGTTTCTTCGTAGCTTACGGAAACGACCTTTGTTTGCAATAACATTGCTCTTTTTGAAGTTCGTAAAAACAATTGATTTACCGCCTTTTTAATGCTTTTTCCTTTTCCAATATAAAGAATATTACTGCTGCTATGAATATAAAACACCCCTGTTTTTGAAGGCAGTTCATCTATCATAGAAAGTAGTTTAGGCGCCAATGTCCTGTTGTTTTCTTTTATGGCGGCCTCTTTTACAATTTCTTTATAAGAGTCTTTGTTTAACAAAAGTTTAAAAAGCTGTACGGTCGCAATGGCATCGCCATCTGCTCTGTGGCGGCTGGTTAGCGGAATTCCAAGCGTCTTGCATAAATTCCCCAGTTTATAGGATTTCAGTTCGGGAATTAATTTTTTGCTTAATTCAACCGTACAAAGTGTTTTTCTGCTGAACTCAAATCCCAATCGTCTAAATTCAGTGGTTAAAATTCTGTTGTCAAAACTTGCATTATGGGCTACTAAAACACAATCGGTAGTAATTTCAACAATCCGTTTTGCAACTTCATGAAATTTAGGTGCATTTTTTAACATGCCCGAATTGATGCCGGTTAAGTTGACCACAAAAGGCTGAATTTCTATTTCAGGATTCACCAAGCTTATAAATTGATCAACAATTTGATGTCCGTCAAATTTATAAATGGCAATTTCTGTAATGCCCTCCTCATTAAATTTTCCACCGGTGGTTTCTATGTCAAGTATTGCGTACAAATTAATTATAATTTCGTGATCCAAAAATGGCGCTTCCAACCCTAATCATGGTGCTTCCTTCTTCAATGGCCATTTTGTAATCGCCGCTCATTCCCATGGATAAGACGGTTGGATCAACATTAAACGATTTATATTTTTGAAGTGAATCAAAAAAGGTTTTTAGGGCCTTAAATTCAGTTCTGATAATCGCAGTATTTTCTGTAAAACTTGCCATTCCCATCAATCCTAGGATGTTTATGTTTTTCAGATTTATTAATTCTTCGGATTTTAATAATTGCTCAACTTCAGCAAATGACAGTCCGAATTTAGTTTCTTCACTTGCAATTTTAACTTCAAGCAGGCAATTAATAATTCGGTTGTGTTTAAGTGCCTGTTTGTTAATTTCTTTAAGCGTTTTAAAACTGTCGACTCCGTGAACCAAATGCACAAAATGAGCCATGTATTTCACTTTGTTGCTTTGTAAATGACCAATCATATGCCATTTGATATCTTTAGGTAAGATATCAAATTTCTCAACCATTTCCTGAATTTTATTTTCTCCGAAATCCCTTTGTCCAGCCTGATGGGCTTCCAAAATATCATCAACAGGCTGGGTTTTAGAAACTGCGATTAGCGTCACATTTTCAGGGATTGTGTATGTAATGTTATTTAAATTATTTTTTATACTCACTAATTTAATTTATTTATGATCAATCCTGAGCGTAATTTTGGTTCAAACCAAGTTACTTTTGGAGGCATAATATTGCCGGTATCGGCAATATTCATTAATTGATCCATACTTACGGGAAATAAGGCAAAAGCAACAGTCATTTCACCACTGTCAACGCGTTTGCTCAATTCTGATAAACCTCTAATTCCTCCAACAAAATCAATTCGGGTATCAGTTCTTAAGTTTATGATATTTAGAATTGGTTCTAAAATAAATTTTGACAAGACGCTCACATCCAAACTGTCAATGGGACTGTCATCGTTGTAGGTAGGTTTTTTTGCAGTTAAGCCATACCATTTTCCGCCTAAATACATAGAGAAATCATGGAGCTTTGCGGGTTTTATAATTGATTCGCTAATTTGTATAATGTCGAAACTTTTAGTTATTTTTTCTAAAAATTCTGCTGGACTTAAACCATTTAAATCTTTAACTACACGGTTGTAATCAATGATTTGCAACTGATTGTCAGGGAAATGTACCGCCATAAAATAATTGTAAGGCTCATTTCCGGTATGATTTGGATTTTGCGCAGCAAATTCAGCGCTCATTCCTGCCGCCGCTGCGGTTCGGTGATGTCCGTCAGCCACATAGGTGCAAGGAACTTTTTCATTAAAGAGTTTTTCTAAAGTTTTGTTGGTTTCAGCATCTTTAATTACCCAAAAATGATGTCCAAAACCATCTTCAGATGTAAAATCGTATTCCGGAGTTTTACTTGTCACAATTTTTGTAACGATAGCGTCAATTTCAGGAACAGCTCTATAGGTGAAAAATACAGGCTCAATATTGGCTTTTAAATATCTTGTAAGTACTTTACGGTCTTCTTCTTTATCAGGCCGGGTTAATTCATGTTTTTTTATCTTTCCATTCAAATAATCTTCACAAGCTGCAGCACCAACAATACCATATTGCGTTTTCCCGTTCATTGTTTGGGCATAAATATAATAATGATCTTCGCTATCCTGAATTAAAAATTCCTTTTTTTGAAAAGCTTCTAAATTATCTTTTGCTCTTAGGTAAACTTTTTCATCGTGAGGATCTGTACCGCTGTTAAATTCAATTTCAGCACGGGTGATATGCAATAAGGATGCTTTTTTACCAACAACCATTTTGGTTGCTTCTTCTGAATTCATTACATCATAAGGTAAACAGGCTACTTCTTCAACAATTTTTTTTGGTGGTCGAAGTCCTTTAAAGGGTTTAATAATTGCCATTGGTTATTTTTTAGTATTAAAATATTCAATAATTTGTGAAGCCAATTCTGAGCCAATTCTATCTTGAGCCTCAGCAGTCGCTGCTCCAATGTGAGGAGTTAGTGATAGATTTGGGTTCATTAACAATTGAATTTCAGGAGTTGGTTCTTTTTCAAATACATCAAGGGCCGCGCCAGAAATCTTTCCGCTCTCAATAGCTTTCACCAAAGCAACTTCATCAATGACACCTCCACGGGCAGCATTCACTATGAAAACTCCTTTATTCATCATTTCAAGTTCTTTTGATGAAATCACATATTCTTTTTGGGCAGGAACATGGATTGAAATAAAATCGGATTGTTTTAAAACTTCTTCTTTGCTTATGGTCTTTATGTTGAAGAATAATGTTTGATGGTCAAAGAATTCAAGTTCTAAGGTTGCAGCCTCAAGAAACGGGTCAAAAGCAACCACTTTCATTCCCAATCCCAAAGCAACTTTAGCGGTGGCTTGACCAATTCGACCAAAACCAAGTATGCCAATCGTTTTTCCTTTTAATTCAATACCTTTTGCAAACGATTTTTTTAAATCACCAAATTTAGAATCACCAACTAAAGGCATATTTCTGTTCGATTCAGGTAAAAAACGAACCAATCCAAATAAATGTGCAAAAACAAGTTCGGCTACAGAATGTGAAGATGCAGCAGGTGTATTTATTACTTTTTTTCCTTTTTCACGTGCATATTCAACATCTATATTGTCCATTCCAACACCGCCTCGACCAATAATTTTCAGGGTAGGGCAGTTGTCAATAATATCTTTTCTAACTTTTGTTGCGCTTCTTACAAGCAACAC
>Ga0209414_1000223_pt1 | contig 26605 bp, 31 predicted proteins | sample LakVidmifraction_4_FD_181154 | JGI IMG/M metagenome (GOLD analysis project Ga0209414, IMG submission 181154) | Hypersaline microbial communities from Lake Vida, Antarctica - Brine Hole Two &gt;0.2 micron (SPAdes) (version 2) | ecosystem: Environmental > Aquatic > Non-marine Saline and Alkaline >...
GATCTCTAATTTTGTAGCCTCTCGATCTACCAGCTCTATAAATAACTCTATATCCTCTTTTTGCGCCCAGGTTAAAACCTCCTCAAAATTATTTTTGTCTATTAGGGAGGCGTCTACTTTCAATATTTTTAAATCCTTTAGCGTAGAGGCTCCTATTTTCATACCAGCGATTAACTGAGCGGCTGTATTAATTTGGTTTTTGTCAAATGGTAAACCGTTATATAAAAAACGCTCCTCCTCCGTATCGTAGGACAGGCCGTCTACAGATATTAACTCAGAGATCCGTTTAGATTTTTTAGCCCTTAGATCCTCTATATTTTTATTATTATCCTCTATATTTTTCTCCAGGATCTCTATAGCCTCCTCCTGTTTTTTAGCTACTTTGGCTAGGGCTACTTTTTTGTTAATTTCGGACACGTTGTCTAACGAGTCCTCCAGGGATTTAAAGGCTATAATATCTAGAGGCGTATTAATTGGATCTTTTATCCAGGCGTTACCGTCTAAAATTTCGCGCTCTTTAATCATTAACTCTCCTTGTAGATCAGCTATTTTATTTTTTATATCTAAAACGTCTACTCCGCGCTCATTAACGCCATTTTGTACTTTACTATAATTGTTATCCTTTTCGCGCTCGGAGGCTATCTTTTTAGACAGCTCTACGACGTTTACCTCCTCTTTGTTTAGATCTTCTTTATCGTAGTAGTCTAATGTAGCCTCCAGGGTTTTTAATTCTTTTTTGTCAAATTTTCTAGAGTCCTCATTTTCTAGGATCTCAGTATCCAGGTCCGAAAAATCCGCACCCATAATTTTACTAAAATATTTTAGCTGTTCGTTGTTAGATTTGCTAAAAAACTCATCTATATTAAAATTTAGGATCCCTATTTTATCCTCCATAAAAGACCTGGGAGCCTTTACAAATTTATCCGTTTCCGTAGTAGCTAATTTATTTTCTACCTCAAAAACAACCGGTTTACCGTTAGTAAATTTAGTCCGGGCTATGTAGTCCCCTAGATCTATCTCTATTAATCCTTTTTTAGCGCCGCTAGTTACTGGTTTTGGAGGGAGATTTTTACCGGTTACGCCAAGCCAAACAGCCTGTATAAAAGAGCTTTTGCCAGTACCGTTTCCTCCTATTAAATAAATATTTTTACCTCTAGCGTCTCCTTTAAAAGCCTCTATAGACTTAAAATTTTTTATATTTATACTTTCGATTTTCATAATACTAAATTTTTTGGTTAAATAAAAGCGCCTGGAGTTTTCGATTTCAGCAACTATTTATAATTTTTATATTTAGTCATCCAGGCGCCTAGTTATTTGTTTAAAATGGTAGTTTTTTAGCTACTAGAGCTCCGTCTACCTCAGTAAATCCGGCCGGAATATCGTCTCCTTTAGCCCAGTTATCTGGAGTTACTACTTTTTTAGTCTCTTTAGCTGGCTCCGTAGATTTTGGAGAGCCGGCGCTATTCAAAAAAGGATTTCCATTTTCTACCAATAGGTTATTTAATTCTATAGGAGTCTCTAAAAAAGCGTCTATAATTACCTGTCCTGGTGCCTTTTTAGGTTTTGCTATCATGGAGTATTCCGTATCCATTCCAGAGCCTTTTTTATGGATTACAATATCATAGTGTTTAGGGTGTCCCCAGTCCTCATCATCCGCGTGTTTATATAAAGAGGATATAACGTTTTGTTTATCCAATTCTAAAACCTCTACAGCCTCCGTTTGGTAATTCCAAACTACTAGCGCCCATGCGTGTTTAACAGAGTCTTTTTGTCCCGGCCCTTTGGCTGGTTTATTATCCCGGTCAAATTTTACGCGGCTAGGCTTGCCGTCGGCCCAGATTAACCACATCATTAATGGACTGGATAAAATCCTAAATTTATTATCTCCAGGCTCTAGTTTTGTAAATCCTCCTCCGTTTACTGGAGGCTCGTAGCCGTTAGGCAAAAATGCGTTTTCACTCATAATAGAAATGTTAAAAATTAATTATTATTATTATTTATTTGATTAATAGATTAACTAGTTTTTCTAGTCGCTCCGTCAGATCCTGATCTACAGTCCTAATTTGTAGGACATTATTTAACTTAGACTTATTTTTATTAGTCTCCGGAAAATCCTTTTTAAAATAGTGGAAAAATAAGGAGGTAACGCCGCTTTTAGGGAGGTCCCTTTTAGCGTCTAAAACTCTCCTCTTTAAATCCTCGTTACTAGGTTTTAATTTCATAATTTTATAATTTGTTACTGCAAATATAAACATTTATTTTAAATATACAAAAAAAATGTACAAAATTTTGATACTAAATAAATTTAACTATCTTTGTACTATAATTACAAACCAATAAATATTTATATTATGATTTACATTCCTTATATTATCTTTGGATCTCTAGTAGTATCCTTTTTAATTACGATTATTTTGTTAGCTATTAATTTTATAAAAAAATGAGCGCCTTTAAACTTAGGCCCTACCAGGTAGAGTCTAAAACCAATATCCGGAGCTTATTTACTAAGGATCAAAAAAGAGTTATATTATGTAGCCCTACAGGATCCGGGAAAACTGTAACCTTTGCGGATATAGCTAGAGAGAGCGTTAAAAATGGATTTAAGGTCCTAATAGTTGTAGATCGTAAAGAGCTACTAGACCAGGCCAGAGAAAAATTAATTTCCTACGGATTAAATCCCTCTATTATAACCGCTGGGAGGACTGGGCGTTTACGTAATGAGTCCTATATAGCAACGGTACAAACGTTAGTAAAAAGAGACGCGCCTCTGGTAGATCTTATTATAATAGATGAGGCTCATAAGCAAATATTTGATAAAGTTTTAGATAAACCGGAGTATAAAAATGTTTTTGTAATTGGAGCTACAGCTACTCCAAAGCGTACCGGCCGGATGACTCAGTTAAGTAGTATCTATAATGAGATCGTAGAGACTGTTAAAATAGATAATTTAATCCAGGAGGGCTATTTAGTCCCGGCCATTACTTACGGAGCTAAAGTAGATACCTCCAAAATTAAAATAAAGCGCGGAGATTTTGATATACAGGAGCTTTACAAAGCATTTGACAAACAGCAACTATACGCCGGAGTAGTAGATAAATATAATAAATTTGCCAAGGGCTCTAAAACTGTTTGTTTTAATATAAATGTAGAGCACTCTAAAAAAGTCACCGCCGCGTTTAACGCCTCCGGAGTTTCCGCTATGCACCTAGACGGAAAAACGCCAAAAGCGGAGAGGGAGCGGATCCTAAAAAGTTTTAAAGCCGGATATTTTAAAGTCCTTTGTAACGTGGACGTATTAACGGCCGGCTATGATGAGTGGACCATAGAGACTATAATAGTAAACCTAGCTACAAAGTCTCTAACTAAATGGTTACAAATGAACGGCCGCGGCTCCAGGATAACGCCGGAAATATTTAAAGGTAAAGCCGGATATTTACAAAAAGAACATTTTAATATTATTGACATGGGAGGAAACGTTTTTAACTTGGGATTTTGGGAGGCGGATAGGGAGTATAGCTTAACGCATAAAGTTAAAGCTACCATAGATCCGGCGCCTGTCAAAATTTGCGCGGAGGATGTTTTAGATATAAATAATATTAAAGGATGCGGAGCTCTAGTACATTTATCCTCTCCTATTTGTAAATATTGCGGATATATATTTCCTAAAGTAATTAAAAAGGAGGTAGAGGCGGAGTTTATACAGTTAGAAAATAATCAGTATTTACCTCCGGAGTTAGTAGATAGGTCCTGGGGATCTATGAGTATCTCAGAGCTAGAGGAGGTCCGTAAAATTAAAGGATATAAAACCGGCTGGATAGTTAGACATATCTTATTATCCAATCATTTAGAGTTAATAGACTACGCTAGATTTAAAGAGTATAAATCCGCGGCTCTTTGGGTAGAACGTATGGAAGAAATGTATATAAAATAATTTAAAACCAATATATAATGAGACTATTAAGATTAGAAAATATCAATAATATTTTATTTATTGATATAGAAACCGCGCCACAATGGCAAACGCTAGACGCCGCGCCGGAGTACGTACAAAAAGAATGGATCTATAAATTTAAGTTTAGGGAGGGGGCGCCAAAGCCTCCGGATCCTAATAACTCTAATAGCGCCCAGGATTTTGTCCAGGATAAATATTATAATTATTTTAAAGAACTATGGACAGCACAAGCTGGATTATTTCCAGAGTTTTCTAAGGTTATAGTTATCTCCGCCGGATATATGGACGGATATAATTTTAAATTAAAGTCTTACAGCCATGATAAAGAAGCGGATTTATTAAAATCCTTTAGCGAGGATCTTACCGCTTTTAATAAATATAATAAATACTTAAAACTATGCGCGCATTTTGGTAAAGGTTTTGACTATCCATTTTTAGCAAAGCGCCTATTAATACATAGGCAAATTTTACCAGACTTATTAGATTCGTACGGTCTTAAACCCTGGGAGGGAGCTAACCTAGACACTCAGGAGATCTGGAAAATAGGAGGCTACGGATCCGGAGGGACGCTATCCTCTATAGCCATGGCTTTTGGTATTCCTACGCCTAAAGATGATATAGGAGGAGCGGAGGTAGCCGGCTGTTATTATAATGGAGAGCTCCAGCGTATTACTACCTATTGCGAAAAGGACGTATTTACGCTGTTAAATGTTTTTAAAGCTATGAGAGGAGAGGAGTTATTAAAAAATGAATGTATACAATTTGTTAATTAATTTTGTAAAAAATAATTGTACAAAAGTTTTGTATATCAAAATATTAAGTATATATTTGAGGTATGAAAATTAAAATTAGATTCAAACGCACAAAAGCCAAAGACTACGGATCCGTTATAGAGGAGTTTAAAACGGACCAGGAGTTTAATACCTGGTTAATGGCCCAGTATAAAGATGAGACCTATAGAAAAATATTAGATTATAAACAAGTAAATTAAATAAAAATGAAAGTAGTAAAATCAGAAACAGCCCAGCTAGAGACTGGAGAAAAAGTTTATTATAGTAACTGGGAGGTTAGACCGGCCGGAGTTAGTAATAAAATATATCCTCCTACAGGATACTCTAAATTTAAAGCGCGTTTAGACGCGTTTAATAAAGGAGAGTTAAAACAACCGGAGCAAATTTACGGCCTAGCTCAGGCGCTAGATCATATCCAGGAACTAAGGAGATCCGTTAAAGCCGGCAAAAATCCTTTAGCTAAAGCGGATTTTGAGGTAGTAGAGGTTACTATTATTAAAACCAGCTACAAAACTACCAGGCTATGACTTACAACTCTAAAATGAACAGTTATCTAGGTATGCGTTTTTATAACAATAGCCTAGTAGAGGTAACGGAAAGTATTAAAATAGGTAAAACCAGGATCTTTAAAGAGGAAAAACACGCCGAGGCCGTAGAATACGCCAGAGAGAGGAGGTCCTATACATACGAGCTCAGAGTCCGTAAAACTAATAAATCTAAAATAGAAAGTTATGGATATGCAGTCCCTAATTAAATCACTTAAATACTACGGAGTACTTTTTATTAAAGGAGTACTCCTCATGTATTTAATTATGTTTATTTTATTTGGCCTATTTTTTGGCTTATCTGAATTACTAATATATATAAATAATTAAATTATGACTACCACAACTATTTTTTTAATCGCAGACGCTTTAATATTTTTAATTTTATTATCACTGGTTATTAGAAACGTTTTAAAAGGCGCAAAGCTAGTAAGATCTATTAACCATTTTAACGAGGTCTCAGGGATCCCAGTATCCGGGACGGAATTTATAGCGGATGTTATTAATTTTGAACAAAAATACAGCAAAACTTTAAAACTATCTCCAGCTAGAGAGGATCATTATAAAGAGGAGATAGCTAGACAGATATCTCTAGAGCTTTTAAAAAACGACGCTATAAAAATAGAATTTATCTACGGCGTAGAGGAGGATACTATTAAAGCGCGTTTAAAATATATGATAGAGGTATAATCAAAAAAAATAGTATACCTTTATAATCCTCTAAAAATTTAGCAATATGAGAAAAATATCATTTCAGTACTACCCGGCTAAAATAAACACTACTAAGCCTCTAGGATCTTTAACGGTCCCGGAGTTTATAGCGGCTATTAAAAATCCGTCTGACAATATTAAAGAGACGTTTAAACTAATAGCCCAGGCGGAGGCCGCCGGAGATATGGAGACTAAAGCCACTTTAAAACAGGAAAATTTATTTTATTTTACGCCTTGCGTCTTTAGTAACGGTAAAAGCCGAGGCTATAAAGATATAGATAATTTTACAGGGTTAGCTGTTATGGATTTTGACCACATAGAACACGCTACAGAGTTTAGGGACTATATGTTTAAAACATATAAGTTTATAGCTATAGCTTTTTTATCCGCTTCTAAAAGAGGGATAAAAGTTTTAGTTAAAATCCCTGTAGTAAAGTCCGTAGATGAGTATAAATCTTTTTTTTATGGCCTGGGCGTAATGTTTGATAAATATAAAGGCTGGGACGGAACGCCTCAAAACGCCGTACTTCCTTTATTTTTATCCTACGATCCGGATATATTGTTTAGGGAAGATCCGGAGACTTTTGTTAATAAAGGGACCAAACTAAACGCCTTTAAAGAAAATAATAATACTACTTTTATTAAAGTAGATCCAACTACAGAGGATTCTAAACGCGTTTATTATAACATAGAGACGGCCTTTAATAATATTACTGATAACGGTCATCCACAAGTAATAGCGGCCTGTATATCTTTAGGAGGTTATGTAGGAGCCGGATACTTAAACCAAACGGAGGCGGAGGACTGGGCGGCTAATTTAATTAGTAATAACTCATATCTAAAAAAAGGAGTCTCCGGATATATTAAGACCTCAAAAACAGCCATTTTAAACGGAATGAGACAACCATTAAAATTAAAAGAATGTTAAACGACAAAAAATTTTTAAAGGAGGATTTTTTTTTAAGTGAATACCTAGACGCCAACACTAAGCCGGAGGAGGTAGAAATAATTAAAGATAATAACTCCGACGCCTGGAGGCAAATATACGGATTTGCACACCAGATTAACAGATCCGGCCGGCCCTGGACTAAAGCGGACGTAATAAACCAATGCGATATATTCCTAATATCTGAGGCGGATATTACTAAAGCCTTTAAAAAAGTATTTAAAGAGAACGCCGACGAGTACGGTATAAACGACAAACCGGATATATATAAAGTAGAGGTATGGCTCCGGAAAAACTGGGATTTTGCAGAGAACGTTATAACACAAGTAACGGAATGTAAACCAAAAAAGGAGGGAGGATATGAGGTCCTAAATTTAGACTCTATCTACAGGAAACTCCAGCATGTAGGATTTAAGTTTCCATTTGATAAGCTAAAGAGTTTATTTAAAAGTGATTTTGTAAATAGATATAATCCATTTCTAGACTATTTTAAAGATTTGGAGCCCTGGGACGGAGAGACGGATTATATTAAACAGTTAGCGAGCTACGTTAAAGTAGAGGACCAGGATTTCTACGAAATTCAATTTAAAAAGGCGCTGGTTAGATCTATAGGATGTGGATTATTTGGACGCGAGAACCGCATAGTTTTTGTACTAGTAGGGGAAAAACAAAGCACCGGCAAAAGTACTTTTATACGTTTTTTAAATCCGTTCGGAGCTAAATATTATACGGAGTCTCCGCTACACAATAATAAAGATTCTAGTTTTTCTATAGCGGAAAACTTCATCTATAACTTAGAGGAGCTTGCTAGCCTATCTAATATAGACATAAACCGCCTGAAAAGCATTATATCTATGGCAAGTATTAAAGAGCGTAAAGCATACGCTAGGGATGCTATAGAACAGCCGCGCCGCGCTAATTTTTTTGCGTCTACTAATAAGACGGAATTTTTAACGGATACGGAAAATACGCGCTGGCTTTGTTTTAATATGGAGTCTATTAACTGGGGATACACTACGGAGGTAGATATACATAAAGTTTGGAGCCAGGCCTATGCACTTTACAAAGATCCTAAATTTAGCGACCAACTAACCAAAGAGGAAGCGCAGGCCAGGGACGCTAAAAATAAAAACTATGAGATTAACGATTACGAGAAAGAACTTATAAAACGCCACTTTAAAATTTGCCTAGAAAACGAGGGGGAGTTTTACTCTAACGCGGATATATTAGAGATCCTCCAGGAGGACGGAAGCAAAAATCTAAACAGTAGATTTATTGGTAAAAACATGGTACAATTAGGATTTAATAGAGGTATAAGGAAAATAAACGACCATACAGTACGCGGATATTTTGCCAAGAGGACAACGGAAAGTTATAAAATTGGCGATCCGGTTACAACAGCACAGGCAAAAGTTACGTTTAAACCTTTTTAATGTAACCGTATAAATATATGATTATGAAAGCATTAACACCCGGTTACATCAGTTACATCAAATATAGGCAACCTGGAAATATTACACACACACTACAGCATATATATACTATATATAATAATAATATTAAGTTATCAATATTTAATGTAACTAATGTAACCGCCTCTGTATACCTTGGTATCATTGGGTTTTTTAGGTTACATCATAATGTAACCTTAATGTAACCTTAATGTAACTTTTAACCTTTTAAAACATAATACAATGATTAACAGTACTTTAACAGAATCCGAAGCAAAAATACAGTCAGATTGCTACCTATGGTTCCATAATAATTTTACAAATCTTAGAGGACTTTTATACCACGTTCCTAACGGTGAACTCAGAGATCCAATAACAGCAAAGAAGCTGCAAGCGATGGGCGTAGTCCCAGGGATCCCAGATATTTGTTTCCATTATAAAAGTAATACCTATTTTTTAGAATTTAAAAAACCTAAGACCGGTAAAGCCTCCGACCAGCAAAATAAAATTCATGATATTTTAGAGCGTCAAGGCTTTACAGTTTGGATCATAGATAACCTAGGACAGTTTATCCAGCTAATACAGCATATAATAGAGCGCAAAGATCCATTTTTTACATATGGTGTTAAAAAAAATGATTATTTTTACAGACATAAGATTTTTTCATACCTTTATGATATGGGAGACGCCGAGCTAGTTTTAATAGATAACGTTTGCGAGGATGAGACTAGAGCTAAATTTATTAGAATCGTTAGTGAATTTATGGATCAAAATTATGATCTTTTAGCTAATTTTTCTATTCTTTTTACTCCAGATTTTAAAGCGTTTTATAAAAAAATAGACGGCTCAGATCAAAAAGTAATGTACAACGGAGCTGCTGTAGTAGCGGATTTCTAAAGTAGATAATATAGAATTATGAGTGAAACTAGAAAAAAAACCGGAGGACGCGTAGCCGGTACTCCTAATAAAGATACTAAAGATATCCGGGCTATGTTTAAAAAGCTGGTAGAGGATAACCTAGAGGACCTACAGGAGGATATAGATAAATTAAAAGGCCCGGATAAAATCCGCTATACTCTGGAAATGGCTAAATTTTGTATACCTACGCTAAAAAGCGTAGACTATAAAGGAGACGTAGTTATAGAGGCTAAGCGCCGGATCTCATTTATAGATAAAAGCAAAGAGCCGGAGGAGGACCAGGAGTTTATCCCTCCTACTAATGAGCCAATATTTTAAACAATGGACCAGGAGGACGTTAAATTTAGCCATAAATACAAACCTTTATTTGACATACTAGAGGCCAGGGAGGAGATAGCCTACGGAAATAAAGATCCATATTACAGACAGCTATCTAAAGTAGATACGGTCCTACTCTCCGGAGGGAGGGATAGCGGAAAAACTTTTGCTCTCAGTTGTTTTGCTGGTATTGCGGCTAGTGATTTTAATCATAGACTTTTATACACTAGGCAAACTATGGTATCTACCTCTAACTCAATTACTAAAGCGCTGGAGAGCCGCCTAGATCTCCTCCAACTAGACCAGGATTTTAGTTTCGCAAATAATGAATATAACTCTAAGGACTCCGACGGCTGCATTACTATAACAGGACAAAAAACAGCGAGCGGAACGGATACGGCTAAACTAAAATCTATAGAAAACTACTCTATTTTTATTACAGATGAGGGAGAGGAGCTAACGGATCCGGAAAACTGGAAAAAGATAAAGCGCTCTATTAGAGCTATAGACGTCCAATGTCTAAGTATTATATCTTTTAATCCTCCGTCTAAAGCTCATTATTTATATGATGAGTTTTATACAAAGGTCCCGGAGGGATTTAATGGTATAAAGGATAATGTTTTATATATCCATACTACCTATTTAGATAACGGCCAGGAAAATATGGCTCCTCATAACTGGGAGGAGTACGAGGCTCTACGCGTAGCCTACGAGTTTTATTTAGCTACGCCTGTAGCGGATAGGGATCTACTTCCTAAAGATTTAATTAAAAAATATAAAGAATATAAAAACGTAGTACTTGGCGCATTTAGAGACGTGGCCGAGGGTGTTATATTCGAGTACACTATCGGGGATTATGTAGCTCCAGAGTACGGAGAGGTTATAGGGGCTGACCAAGGCTATACTCATCCTAGCGCATTTACCCGCGTAAACGTAGATAAGGACCGTAAAAAGATGTATTTAAAAGAAATTTTTTATAAAAGACAAGCGACGGAGGAAGATATCTACGCTGCTATAAATGAGGAGGTAGGTTATACGCGTATTTGGTGTGATAACGCAGCACCTCTATTCATTAAAAACTTATCTAACAAGGGGCTGAATATTAAAGGAGCTAAAAAGCCTAAAATAAAAGACAGCATTATAGCGATGCTGGGCTATGACATAATTATAGATCCAGGCTCTACAAACTTAATGATTGAATTCGATAACTACTCCTGGAGCGATCACAAAAAAGAGGAACCTATAGACGATTTTAACCATGGTATCGACGGAGTTCGATACGCATTTACTAAAAAAATAAATGAGAGAGTAGCCCAGGCGCTATAATATTAACATAAATTTTATAATAATGGCAAAGCAAAAAATTAAAATTAGAGACATTAAAAGATCCCACGTTAGATCTCATTTATTAGGGTTTCATCCATTTTTAAAAAAAGAGTTTAGGCCTATTAAAGCCTCTGAGCTCCAGAGTAAAAAAGTATATGAGGAGATTTTCCCAGGAGAGGAATTTACCGCCTGGAAACTAAAGGCTATTTATGAGTTTCAAAAGTAGACAGCGCTACAGATCTAAAGCCGATATACCATATTTTCAACTATTCGATTTTTCGGAGGTTATAGAGGATAAGGACATAGAGTTTACGGCCGCGGAGACTATGAGAGTATTTAATCCGGAGAGCCTGGAGCGTTTCTCTGAGGCTTTAATTACAGCCGGGCCTGTTAGTTTTAGATTTAAGTTTAAAATAGATCTAGCCTTTAAATCCGCCGCTAGATTTATAGACGCGGATACCTATTTTATGGAGGGCGCCTATAAAGATTTTTTAAAAACTGTATTAAAGCCGGTTATATTCTTTAAAAGAATTAACTTTGATAAAATAACCCTAGCGGAGGCGGAGTATATAATCTCTAAATTTGCGGAGTTTAAATACGATCTTAAAAATAAATATGAGTATCTATATAATCCTCCTATTAGAGCCGGATCTAATGTTATGAGCGCTGGGGCTATAGAGAGGGAGGCCTTTTCTGAACATTACGGTCCATATATAGAAATGGTTTATATACTTTGTAAGGGAGATTTTACTAAATTTGAGGAGATCATAGCCTGGGATCTAAATAGATTTTTATATCAGGCGGAGTATTTAATTAGAAAACGAGATACTGAAAATATAAAATAGTAACTATGGCTAACGAGATATCTAAACTAAATAACTGGATCCTGGAGGAATACTCCAAAAATAACCTGGTAAATACTTTGTCTGTAGTCCCTACAGAGGTCCTGGATATGAATAAAGCTAATATATATCCGCTTGTTAATGTAGATATGACTAACTCTGTAGTAGAGGATCAGGTGATAATAGTCTATTTTACCATGACAGTCCTACAGCAAAGAGATACTAGACCGGTTAAAACGGACTCTAAATTAATGGAGGAGGATAACTATTTAGATAATTTAAACGAGACTCATTCCATAGCCCAGCGTTTTATTAACGTTTTATTAATGCAAAATAACGATGAGATTATAACAATAGACAGCCTATCTAACCTTAAATTTTTAAAACAATGGAGGGGAGGATTATTAGACGGCGTACAATTTACTATTCAATTAGCAATACCTAATACTGGCCAAAGTTGCTAACAGAGGTAGAGATACGAGCTATAGGCGCTAAGATCGTAACAAAATCTAAGCGTACCGCCAGAGTAGATACTGGAGCGTTAAAGCGATCTATATCTTTTAGCTACGTCCGTAGCGTTATGACCTTTAGGGAGCTGTTCTATGGACAGTATGGTACTAACTCAGAGCTAGAGGATAACGCCGCGGCTATGGTGCCTAGAGGTATAGAGTGGAAAATAGTTTATACAGATTTTGGAGGATCCGTTACGGAGGTAGGTAGGACTAGAGCTGGTAGAGCTACGCAAAGATCCGTTTTAAGTAATATAACTAGCGGAGTCTCTAATAATATAAAGGCATTAATCGCAAAAACTAAAGCTAAAAAAATAGCAAATGGCAAAGCGGAGGAGTAAAGTACAAATAGACGCGGACCAGATTATAAAAAAACGGTTAAACGAGTTAGGAGAGAAAATCTATAACCAGGCCGTTAGGACATCTAGGAGAGATACAGGAGTTTTACAGGATACGCAAAACTACAGAGTAAAGCCGGATACTACTTTAACTATGGCTCAGGTTTTTTATGGTAAATTTAACTATCCGGCCGGAGTAACCAGCGGCCCTAAAAATGCGTTAATGATCTCCGTCTTAGAGCATATCCCGGAAACTACTAAAATTATAGTAACGGATATAACAGACGAACTATTAAAAAATTATACTAGATAAAATGGCAATACCTACTACATTACCTACAGGAGATAGGACGTTAATAAATACAGTATCTCAAATTAAATTTTGTAACTCTCCTATTCATTTAAGACTACAAAACGCCGCGGAGGATACCTCTATAACCTCCGTAGCTGTTTACCTTTGGATATGGAACGGAGCCGAAAACAAAGCTCTAGGAAAACCTAATTTTGTTTTGACTAAAAATAAGATTAGTAAATTCGATAACTATATTAGCCTCCAGATCCAGGACCAGATTAAATCCTATCTAGAAAATCCTTTAAATGCGCCTAATACCTACCAGCCTACATACTCTTTTAATGAGGTAGCGCCGCCGGCCATTACAGGACTAGGAGTTTTTTACCAGGTCGTAGCGGATATAACCTCTACGGCTGGTACTATTCGTAATAATTACCCTACAAACTTTACTACTTTAGGGTATCGCTGGAATTATGAACAAAACGCCGCGACAGGAAATAACGGAATAACCGCTAATGGATCTCTAGGTTTTTTAGGTACCGTTAATAAATGGTATAATCCTAAAATACATAATTATTTTTCTCAAAGTTTTAATCTGGCTAATCCTATAGCTGTAGCTACTAGCGCCAATATGATAACGACCGCTATAATAACTCCTCCGGCGGCGTTCAGTAGGTGCGCTACAGATCCTAGCCTATTAATATTTTTAAATAAACTGGGACTCTGGGAGACTTTTACGCCTCATGGTAAATTTACAGCCTCCTCCTCCATAACCTCAGAGACTACTAACAGAGCTTTTAGAGATCCGTCTACAGTAGATAACTCCTACTCTCACTCAAAACAGAGAGGAGCGCTAGACGTTTTACAATCTTATATGATTAATACAGGCTCATTAACTGAGGATATGGTAGAGACTGTAGAGCAAATTATATACAGCTCTAAAGTATATCTAATTAGATTTAAAGGAGATATACAAACCTCGGCGTTTTTAGGAGTTACTGTAGACAGTACGTTAATCTCTGTAGATAGCTTAAATATAACCGTAGACTCCGATACTGTAGGAGCGGATGATCTAGGATTTTTTAAAACATTCCAACAGATCCCAGTTACTATAAAAGACTCCGATTTTTTAAGAAAATCTAGAGTAAATGATAAAAATAAAATAGATTATAATATTATGCTGGAGGAGACTAATAACAAAATTAATAATATTAGATAATATGGCTACATTAATTACAGGCGTATATGTTTTATTCTTAGAGGAGTTTATAAAATTGGACCTCCATAGCGATGAGTCTATATTAATGAGATATACGACTAAGGATCTACAGCAATTATCTAAAATATTCTCTCCTTATTCTAAAGATTTTACATTTCCGGCCAGCTCTAAAAACCGGGCGGCTTTTGGTTTCTTTGGAGATACTGACGTAGTAAAAGTTAATCCGGAGTCTAAATTTATAGCTAAAATATATATAGCCGGGATTTTAAAAGATACTGGTTTTATACAGCTCTCAGATATAGGCTACAGAAAAGGCGCGCCTACAGATTTTACCGGTAGTTTTAGTACGTCTATGACAAATTTAAAAGATAGGATAGGAGACGATCTAATAACAGATCTAACGGAGGAGGGGTTATTTATAGACTGGAGCCCAGCCAATGTTTTAAACCTAATGAGAGGCGCGCAAAATACAGCCGTAGACGGAGTGGCCGTTTCTTATTTTGTCCCTTTAATATCCAGTAATAGAGTCCTAGCCTATGATGCTAACCCGGACTCCTTAATAAAAGATAACGTAGCTTATGATTTATACCAGCCTAGCAATAGTACTATAGAGACTAGCGAGCTCCGGCCGGCCATGTCATTCTCTACGATCATAGAGTTAATTAAAAACAAATATAATCTAGACGTAGTAGCGCCGCTGGACCTTAGAAAGGAATATACAGAGTTAATAATCTGGTGTAATTCAGAGGTATTTTTTAGCCCTGTCTCCTCTCTATTAACCGTATACAATCCCTTTGGACCTATACAGGCTAGGGACACTAAAAACGAGTCCGGGATCCCGGATCCTAAAAAGTATAATCCTGTAGTAAACATTACAGATAATAGTTTTACAGTAACTAAACGAGCTTTGCCATTTACTAACTCTAATGAGTATACAGACTTTTTTAATTTTAAAATTAATTTAGGTAACGTTTTAGTAACAGGATCTACTACAGAGGCTCCAGCAATTAACGTAAAAATTATAGAGAGCGGATCCGATCAAATATTAATATCTAAAAATTTTGAACTCCTGGAGTTTTTTACCGGATCTTTTTACCTAGCGGCGGAGCTCCAAATATTAGACAGCTATTTTACTAACGACGTTATAAACTTTTACGTAGAGGTAGAATTAAACGCGCCTATGTCCTGGAGTAATTGCCATTACGAGGTAAATTTTAAATACTACGACGGTAAAACCGGCTTTTTTAGCCGTAAAGAGTACGCAACATATTACTATACTAGCGTTTTTAACTATAACTCCGCCGACGTAGGAGGGACTAGGATAGATCTTTTTAGGTGTTTACCTAAAGTTAAAGTAGTAGATTTTTTAACCTCCTATTTTAAGGCTTTTAATATCTCTGTTTTTGATACTAACCCAAACGATGAGCGCCTTTATTGGCTAACTCCGGAGGATATACAGACGGATCTACTCCCCTACTCAAAAACTACGCTAGACTATACGCCGTATTTAAACTTTAAATCTTTTAAAAAGTCTACTAGCGGAGACTACAATTATTATAATTTTAAACACTTTAAAAGTGAATATAAATCTAATGTAGATTATTTATTAGCTAAAGGCCTGGAGTACGGACAGGCTGTTTATCCTTTAGTAAAGCCTAAAGATCCTATAGAGTTTACTGTAGAGACTACGTTTTCTCTAATGGTGCCAGTATTGCTAATAGGGACTAGCGACGTTATAACCTATTACGGATTTACAGCTAGTAAACCAGAGATCCTAGAAACCGGAGAGAGCCGCTACGAGCCTAATTATGGAGAGCTAACTATATTTTATAACGGAGGGTCTAAGGCTATAGTTAATCCTTTATCCTTTAATAACCAGCCGTTAAATAGTTACATGAAAGTATTACCATTTAATACGGAGAGTAAATCCTTAGCGTTTTCAGTATTAAAGGAGTTAGGCGTAGAGTATCCAGAGAGCCTGTACAAAAGATTTTATAAACAGCAAACAGAGCGCCTACTAGATCCTAATGTCCTCTCCCAGGAGTACGAGATAACGCTACCCCCTAACGAAATCTATTTAAACGAGGCCGCCACTATACAGGGAGGAGGCCTAACGCCTAAAGGCTTTAGATTACAAAATGATATAATACTAGGAGAGGATTTATTCAGTATCTTAGACGCTACAATAGACTACACTACAGGAAAAACTAAAATAACTCTTTTAAATTATTAAAAATGGCCGGAGAAAACCAGGATATAGAGCAAAAAATTAAATTAAATTATGATACTAACGCGGAGGCCGCGGCTAAGGAAGTAAATAAATTAGACGGATCTATAGATAAAGTAAATACCTCCCAAACGGAGGCTGTTAAATCTAATAAAAAAGTAGAGAAATCTCAAAAAGACGCTACAAAATCCTCTAAAGATCAAAAAAAGGGACTGGAGGATATGCCGGGGCCGATAGGTGGAGTAGTTAGCGGATTCAAATCTATGCTAAAGACCATGTGGGCTATAGTTGCTAACCCTGTAGGCTTAGTATTGATAGCTATAGTAGGTAGTTTAGCGCTATTATTCAAAGCATTTACCTCAACAAAAGCCGGAGCGGAAAAATTCGACCAGGTTATGTCTGGGATAGGAGCTACTATAGACGTACTCCGGGACCGGGTTTTAAAAGTTGCTAGCGCTATAGGTAAATTTTTTAGCGGAGATTTTAAAGGCGCTGTAGCTACAGGGAGGGAGGCCGTCTCTGGTTTTGGGGACGAGGTAAAAAAGGAGTTTGAGATAGCCGCCAATGCTACAAAATCACTACAGGAGGTTGTAGATGCTATGCGAGGCTTGGGAGTTGCTAGGGCAAAATTAGACAGAGATTTAGCGGAATCAGAAAGGATATTAACAGATGTAAACGCGACCTATGCGGAAAAGAAAAAAGCCTTGGAGGATGTTTCTACAGCTGAGGCAAAGCAAACTAAGCAGGAGCTAGCTAATGCCGAGAAAAAACTAAAAGCTATACAGGATCAAAACGCGCAAAGTGATTCTAGCGCGGAGGCTTTAGATGCTGAGGCGGAGGCACAAATAGCGGTATTTGCATTACAGCAAAAGTCCTCAGAAAATTTACGTAAAGTTGCGGATTTTAATAAGACCTTAGCTGGTGAGGAGGAATCTCGCAGAAAGACAATAGCAGACGCCGCCTCCGCCAGAGCAAAAGTAAAAGCCGATGCCGACGCCGCGGAGGCAAAGCGGATACAAGATTTAGCAACGGAAAAAATAAATACTGAGGCCGCCGCTACCAGAGCCATACAAGACCTGCAGGACAAAACGGAGGAGGAAAAATTAGCTAGGCAAAAACAGCGAGATTTAGATGAGCTAGAAGCCATTAAGCAAAAAGGAATAAATATAGAGGAACTTCTAAAATTAAACAGCGAAAAGTATAATATTTTAGAGGATGAGTTAATAGAAAAGCGCCGACTAGAAAAAGAGGAAAAAGATAAAAAAGCCAAGGAAGATAAACTAGCGGCCGACAAAAAACAAGCGGAGGAGGAGGCAGCAATAGAGACAGCTAAGCTAGATCAGCAAAAAGCTATTGAAGATGCTAAGTATGATTTATTAGACCAAGGCTTAGGAGCGTTAAAAAATATTTTCGGCAAAAATAAGAAAATACAAAAAGGTATTTTAATAACGGAAAACGCTGTAGCGCTCTCTAAATTAACTATGAACACTATAGAGGCTGTTAGTAAAGATAACGCCGCCTCTCCTTTAACGTTAGGTATGCCATGGAGTGGAATACATTTAGCTACCGGAGCTATAGGAGCCGCTAATATTATAGCATCTACAGCTCAGGGATTAAAAGCTTTAGGAGGAGGGAGCGCCGGAACTGCTCCAAACTTAGGAACCGTAGGAGGAGGAGGAGGTGCTAGTGCTGCTCCGTCCGTAGCGTTTCAATCCTCTAGCGAAAATCAGATCGCGACGTCTATAGCGGATAATACTAACGCTCAACCTCCAGTAGAGGCTTACGTAGTTTCTAGTAGTATGACTACGGCCCAGGCGTTAGATAGAAATAAAATTGAAAGTAATAGTATATAATTAAAAAAAAGCATTACTTTTATAATCTAATTTAATTAATTAAACGTTTTTTTTATGAAAAAATTACTAGTATTATTTTTGTTTTTTAGCCTAGCGTTTACGCTAACAGGCTTTAGTCCTCCAGATAAGGACCAGGGCCAGGTTACAATTATCAAAGCGGATCTAAGTATAGACCAGGCTATAACGGCTACGGCTGTTTATAGTGTATCTAGTACGGAGATATGTGAAAGTTTAGATTCTATGACCTCTACGATTTATAAGGAGGATCATTTATCTAGTTTACCGGAGTATAATTATAGGAATATATATAAATACTATACGTATACAGAGGCTCCTAAAAATTTATACTTAAAAAATAACAAATATCTAAAAAAAATAAATTACTTTTATAAAGATTTTCATTCTGTGTAAGTTTATTATTGGTTAATTATTCTTAAAATCCGTTAGTTTTGCTAAATTCTAACGGATTTTTTTATTTTTTAGAATATATTAAAAAAAAATAACTACATTTACGTATAAAAGTTTATAAAATAATATGAAAGTTTATGAGTTAAAGCTCCAAAAAGGAGGTAAAGGCGTTTTTAGGATGAGTACTGTAAAAGGTCCGGCCATAGAGGACACGCTTTTATACTTTAAAAAGGAAACTAAAGACATTTCTTTTTTTGCCGATGAGGAAAAACGTATATTTTACGCTCCGGCTATGATCCCTAACCTAAAAATTTATCGGAATAATGTAAACGGAGAGCCGGCGGAGGTATTTTATACAGCGGAGACTGTAGCGGAGGCTCAGATAAACTATTTTAGGCAGAACGGAAATAGATCTAACAATATAAACCACGCTCTAGAGGATATAGAGGGCGTTTTCCCTTTTGAAAGTTGGATAATACAGGATTTTGCTAGCGATAAAGCTAAAACTTTAGGTTTTAACCTACCTAACGGTACCTGGATTATGGGTTATAAAGTAGATAATAACGAAGTTTGGAAAAATATTAAAGAGGGCGACCTAGACGGCCTATCCATAGAGGCTACAAATTTAGAACACATATTTAAAAATGATATAACGATGAGTAAAAACAAAAAAAATGTTTTCGCATTTTTCAAAGAGGGCCTAGACGCGCTTTTAACTAATGCGGAAAAATTCGAGGGAGAGATCGCGGAGGTATCTAAGTGGTGGCAGACCGTAGTTAATACTACTTTCGCTATCGGAGATACTGTAGAGCGTAAACCTTTGGACGGAGAGACCGAGGCTAAACCGGTAAACGCCGGAGAGTTTGAGTTAGAGGACGGACGAAGAATTTTAACAGATAGCGAGGGCGTTATCCGTTATATTTTTGATGCGCCGGCCGGAGCTACAGATCCTCCAGCCGCTACAGAGGTTATGGCCGGAGAGACTCCAGAAACTCCAAAGGAGACGGAGGAGGAAAAAAAGGCTAGATTAGCTAAAGAGGCAGAGACAGCCGCGGCCGCTACAGATCCTCCAGAGCCTCCAGAGCCTCCAGAAAAAGAGGCGGAGTTAATGGATGAGATAATCTCCTTAAAACAGACCATAGCAGAGCTAGAAGCTGACAAAGTAAAAGAGGCTACAGATCTAGAAAAAATGAACGCCGAGTTGGTAGCTATGAGAAAACAAACTCCAGCCGCCGCTAGTATACCTCTAACTCCTACGATATCCCAGCATACAGAGGAGAAAAAATACGAGGATATGAGTAACTACGAAAAAACTATTTTTAACAGATCTTAAAACTTTATCATGTCAGAAGAAAAAAAAGAAAAAAAACAAACTCCAGCCGAAATACAAGCCAAAAAAAACGCGGCCGAAATTAAAGAGAATGGATTTTTAAATCCGTTTAGCCCTGGAGTAACCTATCCAGCCTATCTAGCTACTTTAAAAGCGGATGAGACAGTAGAAAAAAATTTAAAAGGTAAAATATCTAACGCGGAATTAAAATGGCTGTTAGATGATTTACAAAACCTAAAAAAAGATAAATAATTATGAGTGTAGTTTTTAGCGGTACTAAGTTACCACAAAGCGAAATTAAAGACATTCAATCTGAGATTTACTCAGACTGGGGGACCTTTAGAGAAAAAGACGTAAATATCCAGGAGGGCCACAAGTCCGGTACTGAGGTTTACGAGAGTAAAGTAACGGTAAATAACAAAGCCTATTCTAGTGGACCGGTAGAGGCCGACGGTACGGCGGAGTACGCTGTAGACAGATCTACTGTAAACTTAGTTAAAACTATGTTTAGTGACGTTATAGATTATACTACGCTATTAGATACGCGTTTTGAAAAATCTATGGCTAAAGGAGCATTTAAAACCGTATCTACTGAGTTTGATAACGCCGTATTACAGTATATTACTCCGGCTATCTCTCAGAGTATGGAAGAAATGACATGGGACGGTGCTACGGAAGCTCAACAAATAGCTATTGCTGCTTTAACTCCAGGCGCTGGGCAAGGATCAATTAGCGCGGCGGCCCAAACTTTAGCGGCGGCTATGCCTACAAAATTAGTAAACAGCTTACCGGCTACTATTTTATATAACGACTCTCGAAGTAAAGCGACTCCAGGAGCCGGTTTAGGAGACTATGTTAAAGTAGCGGCTACTGCTTATACGGCGGCCACAATAGCGGCGGAGTATACTAAAATGTTTAATGGAATTTTGCCAAAGGTTTTAAATGATAAATTAAATCCGCCTGTAATTTACGCTCCTTTAGCGGACCGTCAATTAATGCTGACAGCTAATAACTCCGTAGGAGCGGCCAGTAATAAAAACTTTTTATTTCCTACAGAGGATTTAAACTCTAAATGCTTCTACCAGGGAGTAGAGGTTAAATTTAAGCCTTTAGTAGGTTTTCATATTATTAGCCCAGCTAAATATTTAATATTGTTATTTGATTTAATCAATGATATGAATATCCTAGAGACTGGAAAAATGCCAGCCGGAGCGGATCAGTACTACTATAAAAATGTACAGGCGTTCACTACCTGGTGCACAAACCAGAGATATATTACTCTTTACGGAGGATAAGATACTAACAAAATCCTCCTAGGTTAATCCCTGGGAGGTTTAAAAAATATATAGATAATGAGTTGTGTAACACTAACAAAAAGTCGTAAATTAAACTGTATCTCTAAAATGCCCGGAGTTCGAGCTATAGGGATCCTACCATTTGACGGAGTTAATAGAATTTTAAAGACAGCTACAGGCGTAGTAACTTTAGTCCCAGCTGTAGCGGATCTAGACGTTACTATAGCTAGATTTGAGCTAAAAAATACTACTACTAATTTTATAGAAAATGGTATTTCCGGAGGGGATAACAGATCTACAGGAGTTACCGGTAATATCCCTATAATTTTAAATGTACCTAGCGGCGGAGACGTAGAGTTAAATATTTTAGTAGAGGAGCTGTTAAAAGGAGAGGTAGTTTTATTTTTAGAAATGAACGACGGTACTATAAAAATAGCCGGATCTCAGTTAGGCGCTTTAGCTATAACAGCCGACGACCAAACAGGAGGTACTATAGGAGATTTAAACGGCTATACAATTACGTTTAATACTTTAGAGCCAGATTTTAGCAGAGGATATATACTAACCGAGCCAGCTCTAACAGAGTACGCGGCGGCTATAATGCCATACGTATAAAAAATTAATAAAAATCTAATAAAACCTCTCAATATGAGGGGTTTTTTTATATATTAAAATAATGAAAGTACTTTTTTTAGATACTCCTTTAGTCTTTTATTTGATCCCTAGAGTATATCCAATAATAACGGATACATTAACGCTATATTTGCGTAATGAGATAACAGATAAAACTATAACTCCGGCTATAACTTTTACGATCTCAGAAAAATTAAAAATTACTATACCAGCCCAGCCTACAGATTTTAAAATTCAAAATAAATACGAAGTAGAATTAAAAAACGGATCTAGCGTTATTTATAGAGGCAAAATTATTATCTTAGCAGAGGGGACAGACATACAAAATTATGAATATAGCTCTCAGATAAATGCAAAATTCAAATATAAGTAATAACGAGGTACATATTTTTAGAAACGAAGTACAAAAATACTCCGCTTTTCAGCCTATAGATATTAAACCTACTCTTGGTAGAGATTGGATTTTAAACGGTCCTAACGGAAATAATTATAAAACATATAAGGACGCGTACGACGATAGCCCGACTAACGCCTCTATTATTAACGCTTTTGTTAAATATATTTTTGGAGAGGGGTTAGTAGATACGTCTACAGATAATATAGATCTCAGTATCTACCTCTCAGAGGAGGATCAGCTGTTAATGTGTTACGACTTTAAAATCCACGGCGGCTACTCTGTAACTGTCATCTGGGACTCTAACGCTGGAGACAAAAAACCTTTAAAAATAGAGTATATCCCTATTTATAAATTAGGCGTTAACTATATTTTAAAGACAGGAAAAATAAATGGATACTGGTATAGCTACGACTGGACTAAAATTTTTACATATAGACCAGTAAACTATCCAATTTTTACAGGGAGATATCAAGGTAATGACCTGGAGATCCTGGTAGTCCGTAGACCTACGGCGGAGCCATTTTTTCCGGTACCGGATTATATATCTGGTATACCATGGGCCCAGGTAGAGGGACAGCTAGGTAACGCCGCTAAAAACCATTTTATTAACGCTATGTCGGATATAACGTTAATAAATTATAATCAAGGGAGACAGTCTACTCCAGAGGTTTCTAGAGAGGAGGCGGATAAAGTTAGAGCTAAGGTAGTAGGCTCGGATAATCAGTCTACAGTTTTAGTATCTTTTAACGACGGTCCGGAGGAGGCTGTAGTCATAGACCGGATCTCTCCTCCAGAGTTAAACCAGCAAAACGTATTTTTTAGCGAGGAGGCGGAGCGAAAATTAATAGTAGCGCATAGCGCGCCGCCTATTTTATTTAGCGGATCCAATACTGGAGGAGGTTTTAGCTCTAACGCGGACGAAATAGAGGTAGCTACTAACTCACTATATAGGAGACATATAAATCCGGATAGAAATGTAATTCTAAAAGGCCTAAAAAAAGTATTTAAACTAATAGACAGCTCTATAATTTTAGATTTTAAAGACTTTAAAGAGGAGGCGCTAGAGGAGACTCCAGTAGCTACAGCTCCGGAGCCTGTTAAATCTAACTTTTTTAAAAATCCATTTAAAAGATGATAACATTATTTTTAAAAGAAAATGATATCCCGGCTTTAACCTCATTTAGCGGAAATATAGACGCGGATAGTCTAAAGCCTCACATATTTACAGCTCAAACTAACGATATAAAGAGGATTTTAGGGACAGATTTATATAATAAAATGCTAGCAGACTACGAGGCGGACGCTTTAACAGGATTATATAAGACTATATACGAGGATTATTTAGTCCCTATGGAGGTTTATTTTGCCTGTATGTATTATATGACCTTTGGAGGATCTAAAATTAATAATAACGGCGTAACTAAAGTAGCTTTTGATAACGGCGTAGCCCTTAGCGAGTCAGAAACTAACCGGCTAATAGGAGTATTTAGACAATTAGCCAATAATAACGAGTTGTTTTTTTATGAGTATATGAATACTGTAGAGGTCCTGGAGTATAATAGGTCCTCCGATGATGAGTATAATAATAATCCAGTAATACCATGGTATTAAAATGAGTAAAATAACTATAAATACCTCACTACCAAACGACGGACTGGGGGACGCACTTAGAAACGCCTTTAATAGTACGAACGCAAACTTTACGGAGCTCTACGATCAAAAAGTAGATAAGGTAATCGGCCAGGGATTAAGTGATAATAACCTAACGGACCTATTATTAACTAAAATAAACAATATAGAAGATCTAGCCGCCGTAAATATACAAAGTGACTGGACTCAAAATAACGATACCGGAGCGGATTATATAAAAAATAAACCGGAAGTATCTACGATCCCTATAATGCAACCTATAGGAGTAGATTTTAGTTTTCCTCTAAACACTAAAACAGATATAGACTCCCTTTTCGGAGCTTTTTTAATTAATGATGCGGAGAGCGGTATTATATTAAACTCATCTACTCCAATAACAGGAGACGGAGGCCATAGTAAAGTTATGTTTGCTGTTTTAGCTGGGACAATTACCACAGGATCTCTGACTATAACCGGCACATCTGTAGACAGAAATACAAAAGTAGAAACGCCTGGAGATACAGAAATAATCCCAATAGCTGGTTTATCGGTTAACGCATCTACGGTAGACGCTAACGGTAATACAGTCTATAATTATACAGATAACTATATATCCTCCAAATGGTTTAGAGGTTCTTTAACTTTCTCTACTACGGATTTAAATTTAACTGAAATAAGAATAGCTCAGGTTGCTTTTGAACAATTTAACTCTATAGGCCCTATAATTATAGATGAGTTAGACGCCACTTATAAGATATCTAATACGCTGGCTAAAATGGACGCGTATTTATACGCTGTGACTGTAGTAGGATCTAAAGCTAACGTTAAATTAATAGCTGACATACATCATGTAACTGGAGGTTTTGTAGATGCGGCTTTTAGGAAAAGACAGGCGGATATAGGTAAGGATTTGAATACAGCTACAGACGGTATATTTGTGGATTTGTTTTTAGCTCCTACAAGTCAACAATATTTTAATAGTTTTATTTTAAAGGTACGGGGTCAAAGAATACAATACATAGACGTTTTATTAGATAATACTTTAATAGTTGATACAATTACCTACGGTGAGAATTTAAACGCTGGAGAGGTAGTTTATTTAGATCCAGACGGTAAATATTATAAGGCCGATAATACAGATCCTTTAACCTCAACTACGCAAATTAGACTAATATCCCAAAGCGGACTAATAGGGGACGAGAAAAAATGTATTAAATCCGGAACCTATACAACTAGCGGAGCTATAACTCCAGGAAATGAGTATCTAAGTACTAGCGGAACGTTTACGGCTGTTTTGCCTACGGCCCCTAGTGATATAGTGAGGATTTTATCTACGGCAATAAGCACAAATAAAAGATATTTCAATCCCTCCTCTTCTTGGGTTACAGCCGACGGCTCAAATGTAAACGGAGTTAGTCTAATAGCCGGAGGCGGTAAAACATTTGCCGACGCTTGGAGCTTAGGAGGCTTAGACGTTAGAGCCTATGCTACGAACGCCTTAATATTAGACCAATATTATACAGGAGCCCCTCAAACGATAACGTTAAACGCCGCCTCCGCTACTTTAGGGCAGAATAGATACATAGCAATAGTTATGGATACGAGCGGAGTTATTAGCGCCCAGGACGGAGTTACCGGAGCTGTAGCTATACCTCCTACAGTAGATACAGATAACTATTATTTAATTAGATATTTATTTTTAGTAGGGCAAGCTACAGTTCCTACAGATCAGAGCGGAAATACTACTAGTGTTTACTCCTTAGTATACGATGAGACAGGAACGGAGCCGTTAGAGAGTAATGTAACGACATCTACGCCGTCTATAGTTGCAAATACAGCTGCATCTCCTTTTGGAGGCGTAGGTATTAGGGCTGTTAATTTGGCTAAACAATCCGCCGATAAAATTTATTTTAACTATACGACAAAAAAATTATTTTCAGAGTTTACAGATCTTAATTTAGGATTAAAAACCGACATAGGCAATAGCTCTTTAAAGATATATGTGAATTTTTTTAACGATAATGTAAATGTAGGTGGTTTAGCCGTAGCTAGTGGTTTATATGGTTACTTAGGCTTGGCTACAATCCCTCAAAATATTAGCATACCTAAAGATTATTTTATTTTTAATGGTTTGGAGTTTGATAGAATTGTAATTTTTTTATACTCTCCTTATTCCACAATCCCCGGCTATTGGATAGACGACGTAAAACTATTAAATGCCTACGCTCCTAATCCTAATACGCCTATATTTATACAAAAACAGGCGGACTGGATACAGGCGGATATTAACGCTGTAGATTTTATTAAAAATAAGCCTGATTTAGTAACACTTTCAAAAGATATAAATCAAGGATCCCACGGATTTATTGTAGGAAATGCGATAAGACATAATGGCACAATATGGGTAAAAGCACAAGCAGATAGCTTAGCAAATTCTGGAAGTATTGGAGTTGTAGGAGTTGTTACAGACGCTAATAATTTTTCTTATTCATTCGGTGGGTTTTTAGTTCCAGGAACTTGGATTAATGGCACTTCTTATTTTTTATCACCAGCGGTTGCGGGTGGAATAATTGTAGAACCTACCTATACAGTTGGGCAAGTTAGGGAATTTATAGGAACAGGAACACCGAACGGTTTACTAATAGAATTAGACTTAGGAGACGAAATAGTTGCGG
>Ga0209414_1000224_pt1 | contig 26526 bp, 35 predicted proteins | sample LakVidmifraction_4_FD_181154 | JGI IMG/M metagenome (GOLD analysis project Ga0209414, IMG submission 181154) | Hypersaline microbial communities from Lake Vida, Antarctica - Brine Hole Two &gt;0.2 micron (SPAdes) (version 2) | ecosystem: Environmental > Aquatic > Non-marine Saline and Alkaline >...
CAATGTCTTCTAAAGCTAATTTTCTTCTATCTCCAAAATCAGGGGCTTTAACAGCACATACTTTTACAGTACCTCTCATTTTATTAACAATTAAGGTAGCTAAAGCCTCGTTGTCAATATCTTCGGCAATAATTAGGAGGGATCTAGCTTGAGCCGAAACTGCTTCTAAAATTGGTATTAATTCTTTTACTTGTGTAAGCTTTGAATCTGCTAATAAAATTAGAGGATTATCAAGAACAGCGGTCATAGTTGTATTATTAGTTACAAAATAGGGTGATTTATAACCTCTTTCAAATTGTAATCCCTCAACTGTTTCTAAATAAGTTTCGCCTGTACGAGACTCCTCAATGTGAACAACTCCCTCCATTCCTACTTTATCAATAGCAGTGGCTATTAGTTTCCCAATTTCAGGGTCATTATTGGCAGAAATTGTTGCTATTTGTTCTAGTTGTTTTTCCCCACTAATATCTTCTGATATATGGTTCTTGATGTTGGAAACTACTTGGGTAACGGCAGAATCCATATCTCTTTTGATTTGGACTGCACTTTCATTGTTATTTAAGGCGTTTAATCCTGCTTTAACCATTTCACGGGCTAATAATGTTGAAGTTGTTGTACCATCTCCTGCTTTCTCAGCAGTTTTAATAGCGGCTTGTTTTACTAATTGTACTCCTAGGTCTTGTTCTGGGTTGTTTAATGCAATTGATTTAGCAACTGTAACCCCATCCTTGGTTGATTGAGGAACCCCATTAATATTACCTATAACTACATTTCTACCGTTAGGTCCTAATGTTGATACTACAGCATCTGCTAATATATCAATCCCTTTTACTAAATTTTCTCTGGCTTCTGAGCCTAGTTTTACTAATTTACCCATTTTTTTCTAAATTCTTTGTTTTATTAATTTTCGCTAATATCGAGTTCTCTACCCCAACGTAGTATTCTTCACCATCATATGGTAATTTTGTAAAACCCATAGTAGGTAAAATTACAACATCACCCACTTTTAAAATAGTTGGGAGGAAAGTTCCTGTAATTGTGGATTGACCAGGACCTACTGCTATTACAGTTCCTTTTTCATTTTTTTCTTTCCCTAAATCAGGGACGATAATGTTACCAAAAGTAGTTTCTTCTACTTCAATGGGTTTGACAATAACTGAATTAAATAGTGCTTCTAAGCTCATCTGTGTAAATTTTAATTTGGTTGCTAATTAGTTCATAATCTTCAATATACTTTTCTAGATTATTATAATTACCATTCTCGACCTTTAATTTAGCTATTTTTTGTATAGCTTGTTCAAAGTGAGGGTAATAAAATAAAGATTTTTCGTAAGTTTTAGGTGTTCCTTTCTTAGACCTAAAATGACCAGCATCCGATTTTACATTTTGCTTAACAGCAAAACTGTATTCATCTTTTGTAATGAAATAAGGCTCTAATAAAGGATCTGTGATAGTCTGTATTGACTTTCTTTTTGTTGTCATTTATAACTTGTTTTTAATTAGACGTAAATATACGAAAAATAATGCGCTAGGACACGCTTTTTTAATAAAACTTTTATTTAATTTTAATTTTGCTTTTAGCTTTAGTACTATTAATTGGAATAAAAATATGTAATAAACCATCTTTCATTGAGGCTGATAGTTTTTCCAATTCATAAGTAGCTGCTACTTTGTAACCTAGATTAAATGATCTTTTGGCTAATCCTTTGTAGATATACCCAAAATAATCCTCTTGTTCTTCAGGTTTGTCGTATGAGATTTTTAAAAGATCTCCATCTATTTCTAAATCAATATCCTCCTTAGTTAAACCTGTACAAGCGACTTCAAAGTGAAGACCGTTGTCGTCGTAAAAAATGTCTAGGGGGTGTGATTGTTTGTTATCAAATGTGGTGGGTTGATAAGCTCCGTCTGTTTTGAATAAGTTTCGGAATAATAAATCGAACGGTGTGCGTTCATGGGGTAATGGTAATGTACTCATATTATTTAGTTTTGTGAGTGCCTAAGCTACTCGATTAATTTATTTGTAAACATAACTACGTGTCCTAAAATTCACTGTTTTGTTCTATAATACATATGTAATTACTCATTTCTAGCGATAAAATATTCACTTTCTGTCTCCTCAGTAGTAAAATCTAATTTTAAACCAAACCCTTCTGATATCCTTAATAAACCAGTTGACATATCTTTATTGGCACTTAAAATGTCTTTAAATATATCTGAATTAAATGGAATTTGAATGTCTTCTCTGGTTATTTTTCCTCTGAGTTGGTAGGTTATTTTATTTGAAAAACCGGTATTATCCCCAAATATAACTTCACATATTTTAGTACCATCAAAATCAGTAGTAGTAGTAATTAACATATTATTAACATCAGATAATGCTCCCTTAGCTTTTATAAGATAATCAATATCTTCTCTTGTAAGAACAACTTCAATATCAAAAGATTTAGGATCTTCATACCATTTATTTTTTCCTAAGATGAGAATATCGGCTAATGAGTAAGTTACGTCAAAATTCAAATCAGCAAAGTGTATTTTAGTATAAACCGATTTAATTTTATCTAAAGATATAGCTAAATCACCACTAGTGATAGAAAGTAGTTTGATTAATTTGTGAGTATCAAATATCCCTAATTCAGAATCCTCAATAGGGAAATTATTATGTTGAACTTTACATATTCTACCACTTTCTCCGGCATATATTGTTAATTTATTATTTTTGATCCTCCATTTTACTTGATTATTTAAACCGTTTAAATAATATTTTGATATTACTGAAGTTAGGGTTAGTTTATTTACCACTTTATATAATTTTTTATTTATATTAATATATGAAATTTATTTTATACCTCAAAGGATTTTAAAGCATTAACAAAAGGATTCAACTCAAGGCCCCATCCCAGGTCTGAAAAGAACCCACTCAATTTATTTAGTAGTATGGAGTCAAATATTTTTTGCCTATCAGCATACCTTTCTAAAAATTCATTAATTTTTTCAGGAATGTCATGACTTTGAAATGCTAATGCCTCAATCTTATAAGGGTTATCTTTTAAATATATAAATTTAATCTTATCAGATTGTGTTATTAAATTATATTTTTTATCTAATTGCCATAATCTTAATAAATCATTATAACGAACAGCCGCTCTTACAGGAGCGGGTGCACCTTTTAAAATTTCAGTAAACATCTCCCCAGCTCTGGTGTTTTTCCCAGAATATTTTTGTAATTTTTTTACAGCGGTAGGGTTCCCTAATTTTGTAAGGGGAATTGAACCGTCTAGTATAGATTTTTTAAATATTTTAATTTGTTCTAAAATATCATCTTTTTTACCACCCTTTAATACTTGGTGGAGTATGTCATTAAAAAATTCACCTAGGATAGGAGGAAAGTTAGCTTTCATAAACTCTAAACCCTTAATATCTAAAATCTCTTTATCAATGCCTTCTTGTTTTGTAATCCATTGTGCATATCTTCTAGTTGCTCTAAAATAGGCAGCACGTATAACAGCCTCAGTTTTCATCTCCAACCTGTGCTCAGCCACATTAAAGACTTTACTTGCTAACAGACCATATTCTTCATTAATTACGTCTTGATACTTTAAGGCTACTTTTTCTAAAATATTATCCTTTTCTTTGTCCTTTAATTCCTCAAAATTAGGGTATAAATTTAAAAGTAATGGTTCGGCGTGTATGTAGATTGAATCAGATCATGTATCCGAATACGCGACGTAGTTTACGTCAGTACTCGGACAAATGTTTTTTGGAACTTCTTGTAAGAATTTCATATTAGTATTTTTATTTATATTATTTTATTGCTAAAAGGTTCTTTCTCCGGGTGTTAGAGGGGGGTTGGTTGGTTTATTACCATTAGAATCAATGTCATCTCTTTCTTCTATTGTTACTTTATATTTTACCCCTCCAACTTTAAAATCACCTCCTTGTTTCAACATCTTTTTAAAGAATTTTTCTTGTTGTTCTGTCCAGTTTTCACTTAGAGCAATAATTTCGTCTTTAGGAATATCTCTACCTAAGGATGTTAGATGTTGGTTTTTTCTAATTGTTTGTTTTTTAATTGCCATACTATGTTGGATTTTTGCGTATTTTACGCGCGTTTAACGCATTACCTATGTTGGTGTGTCGTGTTATATGTCTAATTTTATTACATCGTTTATAACGTAATATATGTAAAAGGATATTAGGAGTCAAGGGATTGTCTGAATTCCTCTGTCAACTCTTCACTCCTTATAACCTTATTCATGTGTTTATTTACACACAAAGCACTTTCACAAATAATTCTGTGACCTGATAAGGTTATGGCTTCACTTAGAACTTGATTGTTCATACTATACCTAAAGCTTGGGAGAGCTGTTGCACCATACAGTGAATTAAGTAAGATTTTGAGGCAAAGTTGATAGCGATGCCAATGATCACCTTCTTCCTTATCTCCTGCTTTATATGCTTTTTGCATCCTTTTTTTATACTCTACTCTTTCTTCAAACCATTTTTTTAAAATAGTAGATAATACTGATTCTTTATCCGTTCTAAACATAGAACCATTAGCTGATATTGCCAGTTTTTGGGATTCAATTATTTTTATTAACTCACCAACCTCTATATTGGTTTGTCTTCTTTTACTGTTTTCAACTAGTAGTAAATTTTTAGAATCCATTTCCTTAAGATCATTAAAACCCAATCTACTATTACGATCATCTGCATCTATAATACTACCTACAAATGTTTCCTTACCTATATTTATAGACATTATTATTGAGGGGTATAATGATGTTAAATCTTCATCAAACATATATTTATACAATCCTGCTTTAGGGCAAAATAAATACCCCCCAGCATATGTATCCTTCTTTTGAGGATTTGGTTCTTTAGGTGGTGGAATTATATTTTGAGATAATAGATAAGCAGAAATTGCTCCATCTTGTGTAATACTATTAGCATAAACTTCACTATAATTATGTTTACCCTTATGTGCCAAATTCTTAGTTAACGCTATATATTGCAATTTTTCATCTAGCTTTTGTAATATTTCTACGTCTACAAAGTTATACTGAATAAATTTGTGGATATCGGTAGCGAATAATTGGTCAAGATTTCCATCGTATTCAATTTTATTCATCCCTACATATTTTTCTCCAATAGCATCTAACTTCCAACTAGGTTCATCCTTCCAGTGATATTTTTTATGTAATCTCATATAATCCAAAGATTCAACTCCTACAATATCTACATATTGGTTTTGCTTGTAAAAGTATTTATTATTCTTTTTGGAGACAACTTGTCCAATAGGAGATAAATGATCAGCCCAATCTTTACCTATGGTCCTACACATTCTATAATATAAATAAGGAATGTCAAAATAATCACAGTTATGGGTTTTTACCCCCTTATAAATAAAATAACCTGTTGATGTAGTTATATCACACATATCTACCTCCTCCTTAGTATCTATAATTTCTTTTATCCTAACTAGTACTTTATCTTCAAGAACATACTTTTTGGCATTACATGAGGGTTTGTTTTTGAATTCAAAATACTTAATTTTGGTTTTTTGCTGGTCTCTCTTATACCCTCTAAAACTTAAACCCTCAATAAAGGTTTTGTTATTAAATATGTTGGTGTAAGGGATATTTAAGTTTTTCTCGGAAGATTCAATTGTAGAATAAACACCATTCCATAATAACAACTCATGAACCTTAGGGATATTACCTTCATAATTGCAGAAGGATAAAAATTTATTATTAACACTACCATCCCCATCGATGCACCCCGAAAAGAATGATGAAAATTGTTTTTTAGACAACTTAGATAATAAGTTTATATTAAGTGATTTTTTATCATCACCACCATAAATTAACTTTTTTAATAACTTAAACTTACCACCATGTGAGTTTTTACTAAACATTCTAAACCTATAGTTGGGTTTAGCGTTAGGGTAAAGTTTGGATTGGTGGGGTTTTAATTGGTTAATATTCTCAATTTGGGATGATTTTCTCCTATAAATATTTGCTATGGGTATAATATTTTCAATTAACTCCACACAACTATTAGATACACTAATAGTATTTTTATCACCATTTTTTTCATTATGATACCAGCCATCAGTGAATATAAGACCCAACAAATATAAATCATCATTAGTTATGGATGTAATATCCTCACCCCCCACTAAACTCATATTTTGGTCATTGTTGGGATTGCTACCTTTAACAACTTCCAAATACAAGTCATTATTATTTCCCATCATATCCTTTACAGATTTATCAGATAAATTCCCCAATAAGGGGTTTAATGATTGATATGTTGATATTTTTTCATATACTGGGAAAATGTGGTCTATGCTACTTTTTATAATATTACCATTCTCTAATAGGATATTGTATTGGTTCTTCATGTTTGATGACACATATCGAAGTACTCTGTTATTTCCCCCATGTAGTGGGGTGGTTTTAGGTAGATTTTCGATTTCTATGATTTCATCTTCCTTCCATATTCTAGAGGTTTTTGGGATACAATTGTACCCAACTAGAATATCAGGGTCCATTTCTCTAAATAACTCAACAAACTTGGCTAATAATTCATTTTCAGTTTTACAAGGAATTATTTCTTTATTTCTAGTCTTTGTATGTTTTAATTCCGATTTTTTATCTAGAATTAGAATATGCCAGGTATCAGGGGTTTTATCCCACCATGCTATTGAAGTAATAGGCATAGGTGCACTTTCAATATATTCCTCAGTTAATGCTCCTCCTATTTCACATTCTATATCAAAAAATACTTCCCTATGTCCTGTTGAAGGGGTATCATTTACTCCGTATCTTTCTACTAAGAATTTTTGGTGAGGTTTCATATCTTGAAAATGAAGACCCGGGGTGTTTTTAGAGCTATAGTTTGGGTTTTTAGAAAAAAACCAATTTGAGGTTGGCTTTAGAAACTCTCCATTTAAACCTCTAAAAGAATGGCTTTCTTCAGAACATTCTTGATAGGCAATATTATTATACGGGATGATTTGGTGTTCTCCATCTTGTTCCCAGAGGTGCATCTCATAATAATTATTCCCTAATTTTTTACCTTGATAACATTTCTTATATGACATTTGTGTATTTTTATTACGTCAATATATGAAGGCCCCCTGCGGGGGCCTAAGTTTTGTTAAATATTTTTTAAATAATAGCTATGGGGTTGTGAAGGTGGATTAGTTCTTCATCCGTAAAAAATTGTGATAGATTGGGTTTAAAATAGTTGATGGACTTCATCACCTTATTATCTGAACTACGATACACAACATATTTACCACTCGCAGGTTTATAATGGCATTTTTCTCCTTGTTGTTCGCTTCTAATCTTTACTGTTTCTTTTGCTTCCTCCAGAGTAGAGCATATTTTAGACATATTAGAAGCTTGGACTTCAGCATACCCTACTTCTATTTTGTCTTTTAACCCAAAAACTAAGGCTCCATTTCCTAAACCTACATAAGTAATGTCTAGTAAAGCATCTAGAACTCCAATAATATTATTCCCCTCTACTGCTTCTTTTAATTCATCCAACTCCTCTTGGATAAAATTAATTACAAATTGGGCATCATCTAAGTTGATGGTAGGGGTTGTTCTGTTTTGATAAGATTTACCCATCAAATCATTAAAAATTTCTACCTCATCTATAAAAGGTACGGATGTAAATTCTTTTGTTTTAGAAAATCCAAAATCTAATTTTGTTTGTTTTCCCATTAATCTATAATTTTAATAATTTTAGTTTTTACAATTTTATCCACAGTAAAATTACTTTCCCCTTCAAAGTCCTTATAAACTTTTGCTTCGGCATCTGTTGGAGATACAGCTTCTACTAAATATTTTTCTGTTATTCTTTGGATTTTACCACTTTCATGTTCAATTGATAACTTTACGTCTACTTGCCAATAATTCATAATTTTTTGTTTATTTAGATTAATTTTTATTTATTATAATATTCAAATACTTCTTTTAATTGAGTTTCATCCTTTACAACGGATGTCCACCAACCACCACCTTCTTTTCTAGTAGATTCATTTTTATCTGCCCATTCGGTTTCAATAACATCAATATAAAAGCTCTTAGGTTTAAAAGGTAAATTAATAAATTGTCTACTTTTTAAAGTACTCCCATCTTTTAGTTTAACTGAGTTACCAGTAAAGTGGATGTTATCTTCTCCTCTGAAGACAATTGCATTTAAATAATATGGGTTTCCATCTTTACCTTCTTTAAATACAGACGATAATCTTTTATTTTGATACATTTCTTGGTTGTCACTACCATCACTAACCTTATTCCATTCCAAATCTATACCCGTAATACCACAAATAGGGTTTTGTAAACATAAGTCTTTAACGGTCTGGGATATTATATCTGCAGTATAAGGTGCAGAACAACCACTTTGTCCACTTTCACCAAACTTACCTACTAAGGCAAGTATCTCTTCTTCAAAGGGCATAAGAACTGTGTCTTCTACTGTGCTTCTTAGAATTCTAAATTCTAAGATTGCTTTATCTAAGGTGTTATTCATAACTCTATATATTTAATAAATAATCTTGTTTTTCGATAGAATCATTCCTTTCAAATGGGTAAATCACCCATTCATCCCCCGTATGTTCAGCTGCCCATATGTTAGGTTTAAAACTGCTAGTATGAGATTTATAATGTAAAACTGCTGTATAAACTCCAGGTGCATTCTCTAAGGTAAAACCAGTATCCGCTATATCATCTATTACTAGGGTATTTGGACCTATTAAATCTACGTATGGTAAATTTAACATATGTGAAACCATTACAGAGGGGATTAAACCTCCTCTAGCTATCCCATGTACCGAGTCTATATTTGGTAATTCGGTGATAACTTTTTCACATAGTTTTTCAACTAAAATATCTAAATCTTCCCAACTTAATATTAATTTGTTGTCTGCTTTTTGCATGGTTGTTTATTTTAATAGTGGTGTGTTTTAATTTTATTTGGTTATAATATACTGAAGTTTGGGGTAAAATCCAAATTATTTTTGATATTCCCAAATATACCCTCCTGCTGTTTTTTGTTTGTTCCTAACACAACCACTTATGTTATAGGCACTAACCCCAGTTTCTTTCTCAGCTAATTTCATTGAAGGGAAATGTGATATAAATTCTCCGGATTTGGTGAGTTGAGTTATAGGTTTGGAGATTTTCCCTATAAAATTTTTATTTCTTTCTATCTTCTCCCTTTTAAAAGGTGGGATTTTTAGTAGATAATTTTTGGTTTTATACTTCCAAAGAAACCCACATGAAGTGAGTTGCTTACCTAATAAACATCCTTGTATCCCTCCCCCATTAAAAAATTTAATGGATGAATGTATAGAACTCCATTCTTTCACAAAATCCCCTTCTAAACTATACTGGATTATAGGTAAAGATGTGGGGTTCTTATACTCCTTAATCCTCAAAGGGTAATTATTAAACTTATAGACCCATTGATATTTACCTGCCATCCTAGAATTACCCCTACAATTAGATGAAATTCCCTTAATTTTTAACCTTTCCTCTGCTTCTAATATACTTCCCCACTCCTTAATAAAATCACCATTTAGGCTATACTGTATAACTTCTTTACGTCTTTTAAGACAGAATTCTAAATCTCGGATTTTACCCATATTAGCTTGAGAGGTTGATTTCTTTTGTTTCTCTGTTCGAGGGATTCCTTTTACACCACTATTTAAACTCATTTTTAACCTAGTCTCTTCAGAACGTTTACTTCCTGTATGGGATTTTATGATTTTATTTATTGATGCTTTAGTATGTTTCCTCCCCTTCATAGAGGCACAATCCCAATAACAATGGTTTAACCCTTTTTCAACACTATCAAAATGTAATTTCCATTTATTCTCTAATACATCTAATTCCCCTTCCCCACATTCTACAATTACCTCCAACAGATGTTTACCATAACCATATTTCATAAGAGAATTAAATAATTTGACTTGATTTTTACAGTTATAAGTATATCTCTCATAGCACCTCCATCTCTGTTTAACATCAATACTTTGACCTATATAAATTCTTCCCTTAGGGTTTGTTATCTTATAAATTCCTACCATGTTGTTTTATTATAAATATAACATTTTTGTATAAGAACACAAATGCAGGAATTATCTTGATGGGGATATTTTTAACATATCAAAAACTTCTTGTTTAGCTGTTTTATTATGATCTAAAAACACACCACTCCCACAACTAGTTATCATAGAGCTATTAATATCACGAACTCCCCTACATTTCACACAATTATGAGAATTTTCCATTATTACTAAGGTACCCAAATTATTTTCACAAATTTTATCTATTGCTTTTTGTATTGCTAATGTTAAGTCTTCTTGGATACATCCACGAGAGGCAAAATAGCTACAAATTCTATTAAGTTTACTTAAACCCACCACTCTATTATCTTTCCCCCCTGGGATATAAGCAATATGGCAATACCCAATTACACTTTCATGATGGTGGGAACATTTACTATAAATACCAATATTTTTTTCTAAAATTATACCTGTATAATTACTAGGGAAACTTGAGATATCACTTAAAAGGTTATATCTTCCCTTAAAAGCATCTTCAACATAAGATTTACTTACACGATAAGGAGTGTTGTCCGAATTGGGATCATTTTCCCAATCAACTCCAAGTGCGGTTAAGAACTTACCATAATGTTTGGCAGCCTCATTTATTATTTCCTCCTTCTCTTTTTGATTTAAAGAACGACATTCCCCACTCTCAAGCAAATTATGGAGTTGTGTAGAAATACCATTCGCATATCCTGCTTTGGCAATTTCTAACTCTTGGCTAGGGATAGTTTTTTTGATACTTCCTTCTACCTCATTTGCTTTTTTAAGTAATTCAATTTCGTTTTTAGCCATAATTTTATTCTCCATTTATATAAATTTCTATTTTATCTATTAAAACTAATACCTCATCGGGTTCCATAGTTATGGCACAACATATGTTGATATTTTCCTTTATTTCTTCTAATATACGAAGTGCTTCTTGCTTATCCAAATTAATTGTTTATATCTTTAATGTTTCTCAATTTTTCTTCTATATATATATTTCCTTTTCTCCTATTATCAGTTACCCATAAGGGGTTTAAATTATCTAATGAATTAACTATGCATGCTTCAGTATTTGCATCAAATTTACTAACGGGTTTTATATGATCTATTTCCCAACATCCTATTTTTCTTCCATAATTAGACCAACTCATCCCCTTTAACCATAACAACTCAAGGTGTTCTTTGAGTTGTTGTGGTGAATATTTTAATGAATCTAATGTAGAGGGTTGGTTTTTCTGTTTTAGTCTTTTTAAAACACCTGATAGTTGGTTTCTCCAAGCGATAACCCAAGGTCTTTCTTTTCTCTTCTTAGCATCTGCTTTTTTATTATATTGTTTTACTTTATCTTTATTTGTTTTTTGCCATTCGGATGCATATTTTTTGTTATTTAACCTCCATTCATATTGGGTTTTCAAAGATCTATCTCTATTAGAATAATACCATTCTTTAGACTTTTGTTGTAGGTAATTTTGATTTTTTACCCTCCATTCTTTAGGTTTCAATGAAGAACCCTGCCAAGTTTTCATCTGCTTTAATATTTCTTCTCTATTATTACAGTATCTATTTTTTGCAGAGGTAATATAACTATCTTTATTTTCAATATAATGTTTTTTTCTACATTCTTTACAATCAGAAGTATATTTTACTTTCCCACTCTTAAAAAACCCAGATTTATTAAAATATTTTTCTTCTTTAATCCCTTGACATTTATTACATTTTTTCATTTTATTATAAATATATAAAAGGGGAAAAAAATACCAATTCCTCCTAACAGTCCAGTGTACGATCCCAGGCAGAAATATGAAGACGTGTAGAGGCCCTAAACTTATAGATCTTAGCCATTTCTAAAACGAATTGTGTTCTTTCATGGAAATCTGTTCGGGAATCTAAACCAGGCATACAAATTACATTTTTTAATGGGATTTCATAAGGAATAACAAAATCCCTAAATAATTCTTTAATATCATCCTCGGTTGATATTACAAATTTAAATTGGTAGTTAGAATGTTCCATTATACGTTTAATAGCGGGTTCCACTATACGTTGTTTTGGTGTCATTCCTGAATTTGATAGTTTAGGGGAACAATTAATTTGGTCAAGTATTGAAAATAATTCATCTCCAATATATATTGTACCATTAGTTTCAATTTCTTGAAAAGGTAACCATTCATGCCAATTGTTTCCATATTGGATTTCATTTCTCCAATGGTTATTAAAATTAACAATAGCTTCTTGATGCTGTTTAATAGTTGGTTCACCACCAGTCCAAATTAAGTGAATAATACCATGATTTACATCATCATAAATACCCTGTTCTTTCCAATTATTAATTAAAAAATTAAAATCTTGATTTTCACCTCTAAGGGCCCATTGGGAGGTACTATCACAAGTCCAACTTGCTTTACCTTCTAATTCTAAATCACCTTTAAATATTTCACCATCAGCTAATTTTTCAGTTCCTGCTTTTTTAATGTCTCTTAAAAATTTCATAGACATACCACATTGTAAATTACAATGTGATAATCTTATAAAATAAGAGGGTATGCCGGTACTAATCCCTTCTCCTTGAACGCTGTAAAAGTCGCTAGATATTAATAGTTTATTAGATTCAAATTTACTCATATGACTTTTTATTTTAAGATTATACTTTTACTCATAATAATATGCTGCATTTTTCCCATGTTCCATAAACTTCACCTTAGTAACTCTAACTCGACCATCTGTTTCTTCTAGTACGAATGGATTAACCTTATTAAAGATAAATTCAGCAAATTTCTCAGCACCCGTAGCTGGGATTACTCTTACTTGTGCTACTCCCGCTTCTCCCATTTGCTTAAATGCTTCTACTTCAGGATCATCTTCAGCAATGATAACTGTGTGGTCAAATATATAATCGAAATATGCCTTGGGTTGTTTACCATCTATTAAAGTTTTGGCACGTTTAGCCATCCCAAAATCCATAACCCAATTTTTTTCATCTAATTCCCCTTCAAAATATATTTTGAATGAAATACCGTAGCCATGTAAAAATCGACTATCAGCAATGGGTTCCTGCGGCTCGCCATTGGCGAAAAACCGTAGAGAACCCATCGTATACTTTACTTGATTGAAACTTACTCATTTTTAATTAAATTTTAATTTATTATTAAATTTTTTATTTTTATTACCTATTATAAAAGTCTTGAATTACCTGTTCTGTATTTAGTCCTAATAGTCTGTCTTTAACTTCACCATTTTCTAGTAAGATTAAAGTAGGAATATTTCGTATCGAATGTTTTGCAGTTAAGTTAGTATCTTGATCTACATCAATTTTTCGATAACTAATTTTACCTTCAGACTTTAATTTTTCCATCCTAGGTGATAACTGTTTACAGGGTTGACACCAGCCAGAAGAGAAGTACAGTATTTCTTTCATTTTTTATTATTTGTTGATTGTTATTATTTGTTGTAATATACGAAGGGATAATAATATATCCAAGTAATATTGTAAAGTAAGACAAAAGAAAACCTACGATTTGTAGGTTTTTATGGGTTTAAATTGGATAAGATTGTTGTGGTCCCTATAAGATTCGAACTTATGATCTTCTCGTTATGAGCGAGCTGCTTTTACCAACTAAGCTAAGAGACCTTGCCTTTTTTAGAGTTTTTAGGATAGAACTCAAGGACAGAACGACCTGTAAAACTATTTAGAGGCGGAGATCAGACTCGAACTGACGACCTGTGACTTATGAGGACACCGAGCTACCACTGCTCTACTCCGCGATATATTAATTAAACGTAAAACATTGACTACCCTTAAGGGAGAATGAATTATTTTTGCGGCTTATGAGAGTTTCAATCTCTCTACTCCATCGTGACAGGATGGGATGATAGTCAGTTCACCAATAAGCCAGTTAAGGTTGATTAGCGGGTTCAACCTTAAAAACCTTGACAGAACACCTACCTAGGGTAGATATCTCAGAATTGTGGGCCGGACGAGGTTCGAACTCGCATACTTTTCGTTGCAAACGAAGTGCTAAGCCAGTTTAGCTACCGGGCCAAATTATTAAAAGTCTTTTGTCCAAATTTCAGTTATGGAATCACGCCGTCTATATCAAACCTTCGTTTCAGAGAGTAGATAACCTCTACAATAAACACAACTGCTGATACAGTTTAATAAATATACTGATTTGTCTCTTGGTTTTTTCACCCCAACTTATTTATATGTTTATCTTCAAGCAAAGAACTTTTAATTTGTATTCCCGGAGGGTATCGATCCCTCTACTCTACCGTGAAAGGGTAGTGACTTAGCCAGTTGTCGACGGGAATAATTGTAGGTTTTAGCATAATAAATTCATAAACGTACCTACCACTATAGTGAGCCTTAGTGACGTACCACCCTCAGATTTCCTAACACATAGGTGACTGTTACTGTACATATTAGGAGTCAAGTAACCGCTATCTTTAATATTATATATTTAAATTATTTGAATGTTGCCAACATTTTTTACTAAATTCAGGTAATTCTCTTTTCACAAATTTTAAGGTGGCTGAGGAGGTTAAATTTATAAGTTTGGATAATTTTAACCCCCACCCACGTTGGTTGAAATCAATATTACAGGTTTTAACAATATTAATTCGATTTTGTAAAACATTTAATTTTTTTTCTATTTTTTGTTGGTTCTTATCTTTTTGTAATAAAAACATATCATGTTTTGTGGGAAGGTTAATTCCCTTGTCTTTTAATATTTTATATATTATTTTATAATTCCTACCTCCTGACCAATTTAATGTATTTAATATTTGACTAATGTTATATCCTTTTTTAAACAAGTCTATGATCTTGTCAGAATCGTCTATAATGTGTGTTGTTTTTTTAATATTTTTCCCTCTATATGTATGGGTTTGAGAATGGCAATTGGGACATAATAACTCTAAATTTTTTTTTTTGTTGTTTTTTCTATTCCCATCAATGTGTTCTAATTCTAAAACTAACATTTCACTATTCCATTTTTTAATCTTACATTTATTACATTTATAAGGGAATATTTTTTTCTTTAATATCCACCCTCTTAAACTCGAATTATTATTAACTATTATGTTCCCTAATAGTATTTCAGATAAATTATTTTCCCATTTCATATTTTTCATATATTATTGTTTATTATAAATATACAAAAATATACAAAAATTTATAAAAATGCCCGAAAATATAAAAAAGAGCGAGTGGGGGGATTTGAACCCCCAACTTCTAATGTGGAAAACTAGCACTCTACCAATTGAGCTACACTCGCAGTTGTAGGATATCGTTTAACCTACTAAAGTTATTTCTACTCTATTTAACGATTTTTTTGAGCTTCCTACCGGAGTCGAACCGATGACTACTTACTTACAAAATAAGAGCTCTACCAACTGAGCTAAGGAAGCTAATATAAGAGAGGTTCGGGTCTTTCGAGGTTTCTAGAAATATCTGGGACTGGAGATAAACCTTTATCTTATTCCAGCTTGTCCTAGCTTCACTTACTCTCTTAATATTATAAGTTAGAATGGTGATTTGAATCCCTTTTAAGTTCACTCTTGAACGTCTAACTTTATGTTTTACTTCTAATTCTAACCAATACCTCTGTATGGACTAGTATCTAAACTTTTAACGCGTATTAATTGTCCAGCGTAGTTATAAGGCCCATCAACACCTTACAAGTTTTCCCATCAACAAGGTGATTAACCGCAGCCAGATACCGGTACTTACTTTAATAACAATTAGAAGTTCTTTCCCCTTACGGTCCCGTAGTTTTGGTTGCAACCAAACCCACAGTTAGGTCAGGACTTGAAAGAAAATTTGTAGTCCTAGTTGGAATCGAACCAACCTTATTAAGTCACTTATTCTAATGCTTTAACTTTTTCTTAAAACTAGTATAAGAAGTGTTAAACCAAAAGCCGTAACATTAACCCACTAGCAATAGTAAGAGCGACTTACTAATACGCATAGGACCATTTTAATTTTGTAGCTATGTTAGGATTTGAACCTAATCCGGCTTTACAATTCTAAGTGAACTTATCGTTAAACTTAACCTTGGAGAGGTGCCATCAACCAATGATCTCACAGATATATTTCAGCATCAATAGTAACTAGCTTACCCTTTTAAAACTATTAACACTTCGGAATCCAACCGCTCTAATCTCAGGTTCAGTATCAGAACCATTCGTATTATATATGTTGATTAGCAACCTTCTAGTATATTTGCCCACTACTTCCCAATTAGAGTGATAAGTCATAATTAGTACTCGAACAGTTTTTTGTACACTTGGAGAGACTCGAACTCTCACACCTTAAGGCACTACATTCTAAGTGTAGCATGTCTACCAATTCCAACACAAGTGCAATTTAATCTTATCCAATATGTCAATGAACTATTATTATTTTCTACTCCGTGAAGATACGAAATCTACTCAGGGTAACCTAATTTTTTTGCAATTGCTTTTCACATTTATTTTTCCAACCACTAGTACCAAAACAAGATATGCCTTGGGTTTTTGTTTTACTATTAATCATATTAACTTCAACCCAATCATCATCTAAATGAAAAATAAAATTCTTAGTTAAAACAAATTCATATTTGTCCGCCATATTCATAAATTGAATATGTTTCCTTTTAATCCCCAACCCATCAGCCACCTTAAATAAATCGTCATTATTAGTTTTGAAATTATAATTATCACAATTTTCAAATCTAGAAGTTAGGATCCAAACTTCATATCCCCTTTTAATTAGAGAATAAGCATAATCCTGTACTAATTTTCTATCTAAAGTAGAGTCGAAGTCAAATGATACTTATTTCATATTTTAAAATTTTTTGAGAGCAAGATGGGAATCGAACCCACTATATATTTATTTTGCAAATAAACAGTCCTCCAAGAACAACTTGCTCAGTTATTTACATTAATAGGTATGTTTTCCATTCATCCGGTATAAATAATGTCTTTTTTAGTAACATTAAGTAATGGGGTCTTTTTGGTTTTGGGATGGATTTTCCATATTCCTTCAATGTTAAACTTGCTTTTTCATTATTACATCTTTTACAAGCTGAAACCAAATTATCCCATAAATTAAGTCCACCTTTGGATTGGGGTATAACGTGGTCTATAGTTAGATGCTTGCGTTTATCATTACCACAATACACACACAAATACCCATCTCTTTTGAATATATTCTCACGTGTTAGAGGTACTTTATGAAAATTCATTTTTACATAAGTATGTACTCTAATAATAGAGGGTTTAAAGATTGTTAGATTTGGATTCACAACACCAAATGTTTCAGGGTATTCCTCTATTATATCAGCATTCCCCTTATATGAAACTACAAATGCCCTTTCTGTGGTAATTATGCTCCTAGCAATATAACTAGAGTCAATTACTAAGGTTTTGTCATAACGGTTTTTCATGGTTTAATAATTAAATTAATATTGCACGCCATCAAAGAATCGAACTTTGTCCTACGAGATTGGAATTCGTTTGGTTACCATAACCTATGACGCATTTGAACCCCCACTTGAACTCGAATCAAGATCAAAACGTTAGAAGCGTTTTATTTTTCCATTTAAACTATGGGGGCGTTATTGAATTCCCGGAGAGATTCGAACTCTCAATCTCTTGATTCGTAGTCGAGGGCATTTCCATTTATGCTACGGGAATAGTTAACCCAATTTTCGTTTTGGGTAAGTACGTGATTCCTTATTACATTGTAATTAAAGAACCAACAGTTTTTAGGCTGCTAAAGCAAAGTTGTCGTTTGCGATAAATACTAATCTCAATTTACTTACGATTTCTAACATCAAATCCAAGTCACCCCCATATTATTTTATCCTTAGTGGAGGTGTTGGGTTTCGAACCCAAGTGTATCAGAACGTACATAAACGTCATCAATTAATATTTGTACCCCTAACAGGACTCGAACCTGCACGCATATGCGTCTCCGCTTAAAGAAGATGAGTCTACCAGTTCCTCCATAGGGGTATAAAGCCAACCCTGGGGGTTAGCAGGACATCTTTAGGTAATGTCTTTGCAAGAATTTTCATCTCTGACCAATTTAATCACCCTTTGGGTGTTAATAGGGTGTAAGGAAGGTATCGATCCTTCGTCTTTTGATTCACAGTCAAACATTCTACCATTGAACTACAAACACCATGTTTGTAAGGCTCCCACTTTCCTTACGTGTCAGTCTATAGTTGTACCTCTTACGAGGGGCGGGTGACTGAATTATCCTCCACATATTTCTATGTTTGAACCCGAGCAGTTTTAAATATAGTACCAATAGATGGAATCGAACCATCAACCTACTCCATATGAAAGAGCCGCTCTGCCATTGAGCTATATTGATATTTTGAGGAAGAAATCGGAATTGAACCGAATGCCTTTTACAGCACGATTATCTTAGCAGGATATCCTAATCACCATCATAGTTTATCTTCCTTTTGTCGGAGTGGTAGGTTACGATCCTACTACCTTCGCAATATCAGTGCAATGCTCTACCGATTGAGCTACACTCCGGAGTTGATCACAACCTGACTCCTTTCGAACTTTGAAGGCTCGTATCATTCATTATTTGCAATCAAATTTGCTCTTCCCCTAGGAATCGAACCTAGATAAAGTGGTTAACAGCCACACGTAATATCCTTTATACGAGAGAAGAATTTTAGTTACGATTAAAGGACTCGAACCTTCATTAGGCATATCTGCCGATACTGCTCATGAGACAGTTAACGCCCCTGCATCGTAATGTAATGGTGGGACCTGAAGGAATCGAACCTTCTCCTCTAGTGCTTCAAACTAGCGTGCGAACCATCTACACAAAAGCCCCGTACCCCTTCGTTGCTACTAACACCTTCTAGCTAGTGTGCTTTCACCCTTTCTCGTTTATTTTATATCGTCGTACTAATAGGGGCTTACGCCACGATATTGGTTTGGCTTTTTTCATGGTAATTTGCGCTTCAGTAGCCTACTACCTCGTGGGGGATGGTGGACTCGAACCACTCTTCTTTACGAAAAAACATTTACAGTGTCCATGTCGTATCCAAACGACTTTCACCCCCCCATTATTTTTGTATCTCCTGAAGGAATCGAACCCTCGCATTTTGTATGTAAAACAAATAAGCTACCATTACATCAAGGAGACAGGTGGTTATCTATATTTTAATTGGCTGAACCCTTCCAATTTGTGCCCCTGTTAGGAGTCGAACCTAACCCCACTGTTTAAAAGACAGTTGCCTACACCGGTTTGCTACAAGGGCTTCAAATGTTTCTATGCAGCGACTCTATACGCCCTATGAAACACAGCAAACAGTCTCTCTCGTCGGGTAGGCAGGAGTCGAACCTACCGCCTCTCGCTTCCAAAGCGAGCTTCTCACCCCGAGAATACTACCCGAATTAATCTACTTTTACCCTGGCTATTTTGATATTTCATACCCTTTACCCAGGCTATTATGTAGATTATTGTTGTCTTATAAGGATTCGAACCTTAACTAAGGGTATCAAAAACCCGTGTGCTACCATTACACTATAAGACATAATAGAGCTGGTAACCACTCCTGATATTAACAACCATCAACCCCAGTTCCAAGCCGGTGTCTAGCAACGCAATTATTAATTATCTGGAGGAAGGAGGAGGGCTCGAACCCCATCCGAATAAACGAAACCTAGTTTTCAAAACTAGTCGCGACTCCATGTCACTGCTTCACCTTCCTTTAATCTTATCCAATATGTCAACGAACTGTTATTATTTTCTACTCCGTGAAGATACGAACTATATTCCGGGTGGAATAATTTTCTGAACTATCTGTTTTACTTTTTCTTTAAACCATTTATCACATTTCCCACAGGTCCAAATATTTTTCCCTAGTGTAGGCTTTTTACAATTACACTCATACTCATTATTCATAAATTTCAGTTTTAAATTAATATTATTACTTATACGTAAAGATACGAAATCTACTCCGGGTAACCTAATTTTTTTACATAAATCTTAAAAAAAACCCGAATCTTTTAAGATCCGGGTTTATATAAATGATATGTTTTTTTAGACTATCAACTCATAATGTACCCGGTGTTTATTCTCGGTTGTGTATATTCGCTATTAAATGTAAAGCCACAAATTACATCATTACATAACGATAACGTCCATATAATAAGGACACACATCGAGGCATGTAAATTGGTTTTTAGGTTTTGAATAGTTGTCATTAGTTGTTTTTGTATAATAATAAATATACGAGGGAAATTTAAAGTCGCCAAGTAATTTTTTTCTTTTTCTTAATTGTTTTTTTAATATAAGAGAAGCGTCGGGTCTTTCGGGGTTTCTGGTTTGGTAGGTGTATTATAAACCCTTTTTTTATGTTTCCTACCCTAACAGCTTCACTAACTTCTCTTAATTAAAAGACCTTAACTGGGACGCTGTTCTAAAGGGTAGCGTTTAAGGTACTGTTGACTTTAAATGCTACGGTGTCTTCTTTTACTTTCCCATTCTAATCTTTTTGTACCGCCTAGTATACTAAGTTTACTTATTTTGTTATTATAAGTACCCCTAAGAGTGTCTAATTGGGGGTTACTGTTTGAATTCTCACTTCTTACCATTACTATGATCTTAATTTATTGTTTATAATACATAAATATACGAAAAATATTTTAAGATACCAAACAATATTTATTATTTTTATAAATATCCTAATATAGTAGCTGTAAGATCAACCTTACAATTAAGTCACCCTATTAGACACTACTACAAGGGATAATTTCTTTAGTTATTTACCGTGTTGTGTAAGTATTACTTTAACGTGTGCTACTGCTACCTCATAATCCACTTCACCACTTTTGTCTTCATATTGAATCGGATCAGGTCTACCTAGTTTAATAAACGCTTCAATACGTTCAACACTAGAGGAAGATTTATAATCTGAGTTACCTGAAGGGTATGGCTTGTAAGAAGTGTTTGTACGTCTATAAACCTCATCAAATTCTAGTCCTAATTCCTTACATAATACTTCTCCGTCTTGTAAAATAGTAAATTTATCCCCTTCTAAATAAGGGGTAAAATAACCTACCCTTTCAACATCCCAATTCCCTACTCTAAAGGCATGGTCTATAGCATCTCTAAATTCTTTTCTACAATCTGGATAAATTTGGTGATCTCCGCTGTGTATTCCTAAAGCAATATCACAATTTTCTTGGGTTCTATTTGCTACGGATAAAGCTATTGCTTGGGATATTGTAGAAAATATAGCATTTCTGTTAGGAACTACACTTTCCTTCATATTGTCTTGCTCGTAATGTCCCTCTGGTACATCTTTACCACCTTCAACTAATGCCGAGTCTAATAAAGTTGCTAATCCATCTAATTTAATTTGGCTATATTTTATATAGGGTTTTATACCGGTGATTGGATTAGGGGCTTCGCTACTATTAATATAATTAACCAGTGATTGAGCTTTTTCTAACTCTACTTTGTGTTTTTGACCGTAATTAAAGCTTATCGCTGTTATAGTTTTATACTCCTTAAGACATCTTAAAAGTAGTGTGCTTGAATCTAAACCTCCACTTAATGAAACCACTACGTGATCTTTTTGTTTTTGCATGTTATATTAAATTTATATTTTGCCAGGTATTTTTAAACGTATAGGCTAACGTATTTTTATTTTCAATAAAATACGAGTAGATTGCTACTAAATCAACCAATTTTGGATGACTTCCACCACATAGGCCAAAAGTATGAAAAATAGTTTCTATCATGTGTATTTATATTTTTTTTCTTTATATTCTTTTCTATTAGTACCAACCCCCCAATTACACCTATTAAAATATTTTTCTAATTCTATAGACATGGGGTCTCCTAATTTATACTTTGCTATTTCTTTATGTAATTTAGAATTGGCCACTATTGAAATATTTTTTCAACCTCAAAAAAATCATCTAAGAACTCTTTTCTGTATAGGAAAACCTTACCAGAAAATTTTGGGTTTTCTATATCTCGAAAGGATTTTATTTCTCCCCTAGTTTTTGAATAGGCATAAACTTTTTTTCCCAAAGCAGGACCTGCTGCTTTTCCTAAATAATCATAAAGTGACATCATAATTGTTTCTATTTTTATTAATTAGTGGTTGAAGGGGAGTCGAACCCCTTACTTGTACTCGCACAGCTTTCACCCGATCTCAACCTAGACCTGCAGATCTGTTATAACTAATGCATTAACCTCATATGCTACACCCATAGGCTAGGATGTGTGAGTCTTGAACCAACATTCTTTAGTTACCATTTTTCAAACTTAGTTTTAGTTGATTTCCTCGGGCGAGGTTCATAACTAATTTCCAGTATCGCCACGTGGAGGCGTTTGATTGATACCGTTGAGCTTCGTTATTCCCCTTTCGGGTATTCCTTTCGTGCTATATGAGTCATATCTCGAGTTAACCCTTTCACCATTTACAATTTATTTTAATTCGTTATCCCCTACTGCCCGTTTGGATACGCTTACGAATTTTATTATTATCTTCCCTATAAAGATACGAAAGATATCCAAGGTAGCCTAATTTTTTTGTGGTAGTTTTTTATTCTTTATCGTAATTATCAAAATACATATCTAAAAACACCTCACGATATAAATGAACATTCCCTTTCCATTTTGGGTTATCTATTGGTCTTTCTTCAATATTTTCATTTAATTCTACTGCTAATCTACATACTCTCCCACCTAATTCTTTCCCTGCTGCTTTTCCTAAGTAATCATATAATGATAACATAATGTGAGGTTTAGAGGATATGTCTATTAAAATAGTTTTTGTTGTTGGTGATCTTCCCATAAATTATTATTTTAAGTTGGTGTTTTTTTTCTTATATATAAAGATACGAAATGTATCCTGTGTATCCTAATTTTTTTGTGGGTGTTTTTAAAGATTGTTTATTTGTTTAAACTTATCTACATTATAACGAACAATATTATAATCTAACTCATCATATTCAATATCAAAATGGTCGTTCATATTAGCTTTAGGTTTATGATTTAAACCATAACTTTCATATTTAATTCCTTCTAAAGCAGCCATTATAGGATTTGAAGTATCAATAGATTCTATTTGGGGGTGGTTATCATACCAACCAAATTCAGAGGGGATGGCACACCCCAAAAGATGTAATTTAATATTTTTTAAATGGCTCAATTGAAATAAACCTTGTACAAATCGTACTCTACCTAATGCCTTACCCATGTCCACGTTACTGTGTGGGAAGAAATCATTATACCAGGTAGCACCGTAAGAAACACACAATTTGTTATAACCTAAATCATAGAGTAAGTTAGCACATAAGTACGCTTCATTCTTATTAGAACCTTGAATTACTGCTATTAGTTTAGTTTTTTCGGGGAATGAGTATTGTTTCCAATGTTTTGCTTGGGCTGCTGTTTTATGACAATCCATCCAAACATCAGGTACTATGAATTCTTCTGGTTCTAATTCATTAACCCAATGTATTAAACGATCGTGGTCATAGGCATGACCAATTTCATGTAAGCTGTTGTCCATTATACAATATCTTCCTTGTTCCTTTGCCCATCTAAAATAGGCCAAATAATCATCGTCTTGGTCTAATAAGTGAGGTAAGCAAAAGTCGTATGTATTGAACTCTGCGGACATTTTTAATAAACATCTAGGTACTTCATGGTTTATAATCATATAACTATTTTTATTTATAAAATTCTTTATATTTATTCTGTTAACTCCCCTACATTAATAGAATATTCCTCTAGTAATTTCAACAATTCTTCCTTGTAATTATCTAATGTAAAATTATCTTCATCGTGTTTCCATTTTCTCCAAAAGTTATGTTGGAGTTCCCAAATGAATCCTGTCATGTCTGGGGATTTAATGCATCTTAGATGTGCCATTTTATCTTCATGATTTTCTAAATCAAATTCTAATGTTGCTTTCATTTGTGTAACTATTTTTATTTTAATAATGTATATCTAGACATATAACCTCTCGTTCTTCATCATAAAAAGCACACCAAGCCTGTGAATATTGGTTAGTAGTACCAGGCATATAAGGATCTTCTACTATCAGTGAATTTTCACTCCACCCACTTCCTTTATTCTCGAAGTAACTATCTTCTACCCTTTGAACTAATATAGGGGTGTCTAAGGACATTGTGGGGTTTTTATATAGTATTTCTCTAAGAATACCCAGGGTTAAGTGATTATTTAATTTTTTGAATGGAGGTTTGGATAATTTCATTTATTTGGTTTTTTGAATTACAATATTGTGGTGAATATGTCCTTGTTCTCTACAATCACACCCCCCATAACAACCCCATAATAATTGATCTTTCATATCTTATATAATAAATAATTACTGTTTTTGGTTTTGAATTTAAGATAACCTTCGCGCTGCTCTAGGATTTCAGTTACTTCAGTGGTTTGCCATGTAAATTCTCTTGTGAAGGGGGACATAAGTAAACTATACCCAACACTAATGTATTTGTGTTTCGCTTTAAACGTTCTATCTTCGTTCCACTCAACCCACAACACATCTTCAGAATATTTAGTTAGGTTATCACGTTCCCTCACCAACTTCCATTTTGATTTCTCATTTGGGACGATTAACTCCTTAAATAACTCATCTAAAGTTATCTTCCCATCATCGAGTTTTAGTAATAATTTTGGTTGAACTCCTCCTATCATAATTTATATATGTTACAAATTTTATTATCTTTTTATTTTAAATGTTCTTTAATCAAATGTACTATTACTTCATTGTTAGGTGTTAGTTTTAAATCAAAAGGATATTCCTCCCACTTCTCTCCTTCATTATCAACTCTTTGTATTGGTTCTGTGAATTCCATTTCCAATTCAACATTATCAATACCACCTTGTTCACAATATTCTTCTACAAAGGATTGGGGTATTTGTGGTAAAGGATAACCTACTCTACCATTATTGCTTAAATGCATTAGTTTATTATCAGTTGTTGCTATTATTTTCCCTCTATATTCTGAACCCACCATATTTTTAATTGATTTAAATGGGTTTAGTTTTCTCATAAATCCTTCTGTCTGAATACCTAAACTATCTTTAAATGATAAACACCAATTACCTTTTCTAATATCTTCATTGGATGTGAAATATAAATGGTGGTTTCCAATATGAGAAAGATTATAACTTGCTTTTTTAAGAAAAATTATTTTATCTCCTATGATACAGAGATTAGTTTTATCTTCTGATGGTAAAGATGATACATTTACTTTCTGCTTCATAATTATGTATCTAACGTTACCTTTATTTTATTTGAATCTTTACTTTGTAAATGAACACTTGAATCTACTGTTGCATTATTTCTATCTTCATCTTTTTTCCAGAATTCATGTCTAATAACCTGGGTTAAGTCATGTGCCTCTCTACAGGATTCATCCACCTTGGGGTTAAATATCCCCCAACTACTATTTTGCCCCAAAGAATTAGTATTATAAAGCAGGTTTCTTGGTGCAACCAACATACCATCTACAGATTCTCTTATAGAATGGAACCTTCCATAATCTGTAGAGTGTTTAATATTATCTACATCAATATGTTTTCTAATTTCTTCCCCCATTCCCCAAGTACCTTGTGTTTTAATCCATCTATATTTAGGATCAACTTCCACTACTTTCCCTCTATCAGTATTATCCCCAATATTAAATCTTCCTAATTCTAATGCAAATTCTTTATATAGATGGTTTTGAAATGTGGGGTGATCCTTAATTACATCAAATCTTCCTATTCCTATCTTAGTGTAGAACTCCAAGGACTGTTGTATTAATCTTAGTTGGTTATCTGTTACTACTAACGTTGCCATACCTTTATTTTTAAATTTTTACTATTATATTTTAGATAATTTATACTTTACACCATCAATTTCAACAACCTTACCTTCACAGGTTTTATTTCTATTATAGAATTCATCTTCGGTTAATAATACATCATTAATATAGTAAGATTTATTTCCATTTTCGTACTCAACAGCAGGTCCATCTTCTCTATGACGTTTACCATTAATTAAATAAGATTTATCTCCATCTGCATATTCAATAGCAGGTCCATCTTCTCTATGAAGTTTACCTTCTAAGTTGTACCATTTTGTGCTATCTTTTGTAACTATAACTTTATATTCTTTCATAATTTTTATATTTTTATTATTATCTTCCCTATAAAGATACGAAAGATATCCAAGGTAGCCTAATTTTTTTGTGGGTTATTTATAGAAATTGAAATACCTTTATCAGATTTTTAAATTACTAATATATTTCCATTACTACTTAACTTACCAAACTTCCCATCAGTTACTACAGAACCGTTTGAAAAAATAGTACTTAAACCAAACACAGTTCGTGTACCCGCGTTGATAGCACTATCACAG
>Ga0209414_1000225_pt1 | contig 26488 bp, 27 predicted proteins | sample LakVidmifraction_4_FD_181154 | JGI IMG/M metagenome (GOLD analysis project Ga0209414, IMG submission 181154) | Hypersaline microbial communities from Lake Vida, Antarctica - Brine Hole Two &gt;0.2 micron (SPAdes) (version 2) | ecosystem: Environmental > Aquatic > Non-marine Saline and Alkaline >...
ATTTCGAGAATAACTCTACGAGTTATTTGCCGAAGTCAATGGAAAATCATCATCAACATCAAGTTTGAAGATTTTAAAAATGAAAAATAGAATATCAAATCAGGTCAACGTTATTTAGGCATTGACAATAAAAAAACCAACAACCAAAAACCAACAACTAACAACTAATTTGTATATTGCAGGCGCTTTAAAATCATTTTCTTTTGAATAATTCATTCGATAAATATCAAAAAAGAAGATTGCGTTCTTCTTACCTTTCGGTCATCGTAAGCATTGCTTTGGTGTTATTTTTAGTGGGGCTTTTAGGTCTTATTGTGCTAAAAACCAACAGCATAACGAAACATTTTAAAGAGAAAGTGGCCATTACCGTATTTTTAAATGACAATGCCAAAGACAGTGATGTGGAAACATTGCAGGCCGAATTAAAAAAGGAGGAATTCGCAAAAACGGTTACCTATATTTCAAAAGATGAAGCCGCTAAAATATACAGCGAAGACATTGGTGAAAACTTTTTAGAATTCTTGGGTGAAAATCCGCTAAAAAATGCCATTGATATTTTGTTGAAATCAGAATTTGTGACGCCTGAAATTATGGCTGGCATAGAAAAACAATTGATGCTTAGAAGCATTGTTTTTGAAGTTACTTACGACAAACCGCTGATTGAATTGCTATCGAAAAATATCAATCGTTTAAGTTTTTGGATGCTGCTGTTTAGCGCACTGTTTACCTTAATTGCGGTTGTTTTAATTAATGGTTCTATTCGGCTTTCCGTATATTCAAAGCGCTTCACCATCAAAACAATGCAAATGGTGGGTGCCACAAAAGGTTTTATTCGAAATCCGTTTATTTTTCAAAGCATAAAATTAGGCATTATTGGCGCGTTGGTTTCTATTGTGGGTATGGTGGTGTTTATTTCCTATTTAAACAAAAATATTCCGGAATTGGAGCTGTTTAGTGATTTGAATATATTGGCCGTGGTGTTTTTTGGCATTATTGGTTTGGGTATTCTAATTACCTGGTTAAGTACATTTTTTGCGACCCAACGATTTTTAAATCTTAGAAGCGACGAACTTTATTATTGATAATAAAGGGATGTTGAACACTGTTTAAAACCATAATTAAATTCAAGTTGATTTTATTCAAACTTTAAAACTATAAAACCTTCATAATGAAGAAAAAAAACAAAGAAGTTAAAAGCGAATTCCTTTTCGAAAAAAGGAATTATGTGATCATGTTAATTGGGATTGCTTTTATTGGGCTCGGATTTGTTTTAATGGCGGGAGGCGGAAGCGACGATCCCGAAATTTTTAATCCGGAAATCTATAATTTTAGAAGAATTCGTTTAGCGCCAACATTGGTGCTATTGGGTTTGGGCATTGAAATTTATGCCATCATGACCAAACCTAAAAAGTAAGAATGAATTTAATTGAAGTTATTATTTTATCCATTATTGAAGGAATTACTGAATATTTACCCGTTTCATCAACTGGCCATTTAATTATCGCTTCATCCTTTTTTGGCATTGCCGGCAACGATTTCACCAAATTATTTACCATCGTTATTCAGTTGGGCGGCATTTTAGCGGTGTTGGCTTTATATTGGAAACGTTTTTTTCAAAGTGTTGATTTTTATGTAAAGCTGTTTGTGGCGTTTTTGCCCGCTGTTTTCTTCGGATTGCTGCTTAACGATTATATAGATGCTTGGCTGGAAAGTCCCATAATTGTTGCGGTTACGTTAATTTTGGGCGGAATTATTTTAGTAAAAGTTGATGATTGGTTTAAAACGAATGAAATTATGGACCCAAACGAACCTTATATTCATACGGAGATTGGATATGCTACTGCGCTAAAAATTGGATTTTTTCAATGTTTGGCGATGATTCCGGGAACTTCCAGAAGCGGCGCCTCAATAATAGGAGGGATGACCCAAAAATTAAACCGAAGAACAGCAGCCGAATTTTCATTTTTTCTTGCTGTGCCAACCATGTTTGGCGCAACTTCAAAAAAACTGTTCGATTATTACAATAACGGATTTGTTTTAAGCAATGACCAAATTAATTATTTGCTGTTAGGAAATGTAATTTCTTTTATTGTAGCGTTGTTTGCCATCAAATTTTTTATAGACTATTTAAGCAAAAACGGATTTAAATTGTTTGGTTATTACCGGATTGTTTTGGGCGTTGCTTTATTGCTGATTCATTATTTTGTCATGCCATTAACTGTTGTATAATGTTAACTCTTGAAGATTTTAAAAACGGACAGGTGTTGTTAATAGACAAACCTTTAAACTGGACTTCCTTTCAGGTTGTCAATAAATTGCGTTGGCATATATGCCAAAAATTTGACATTAAAAAAATAAAAGTGGGTCATGCAGGTACGTTAGATCCTTTAGCAACCGGATTGTTAATTATTTGTACAGGAAAATTTACAAAGAAAATTGATGAATATCAAGGGCAAATTAAAGAATATACAGGTGAAATAACCTTAGGGGCAACAACACCAAGTTACGATTTGGAGACCGAAGTTGATGCAACGTTTGCCATTGATCATATTACTGATGAATTAATTTATAATACTATTAGCCAATTTACCGGTGAAATTGAACAGGTTCCGCCAATTTTTTCGGCTATTAAAGTAGAAGGAAAACGCTTGTATAACTTGGCCCGTGAAGGAAAAACCGCCGAAATAAAATCGCGAAAAATAACCATGGAAACCTTTGAAATTACCAATATTGCTTTGCCAAAAATTCAGTTTCGGGTGTTGTGCAGCAAAGGAACTTATATCCGGTCTTTAGCATACGATTTTGGCAAAGCGTTAAATTCAGGTGGCCATTTATCTGCATTAAGACGTACAAAAATTGGTGAATTCAGTGTAGAAAGTGCTGCAGAACCTTTAGTTTATATTGATGCCTATTTAAACTGAAAAAATAATTAGCCAATGACATTATTAGCCAATTAGCCAATAATTTATTGATTTATGTGTTTTTTATTCTCGCGAACTTTGCGTAAAGCTTTGCGCTCATTGCGGTTAAAAAAGACAGTTTTGTTATTTATGGGGTTTGCTATTTCAAAAATCTCCCCAGCCAACTATCCATAATATTAATTTCCCAACCAAATTCAAATTCTTCTTTAAACTGAAAAAATAATTAGCCAATAATTTATTGATTTATGTGTTTTTTATTCTCGCGAACTTTGCGTAAAGCTTTGCGCTCATTGCGGTTAAAAAAGACAGTTTTGTTATTTATGGGGTTTGCTATTTCAAAAATCTTCCCAGCCAACTATCCATAATATTAATTTCCCAACCAAATTCGAATTCTTCTTTGAGGTTAATCATGGAATTAAATACCATCGTATTTTGTGAAACACCTTTGTCTTTAATCATTTTTTTGAACTCGGGAAGTGTTTTATACTGCACAAATTCTCCTTGTTTGTAACACACATTAATCCTGTCCATTAAAATAAGTTCGTAGCTGCTTTCAAGTGATTGAATAAAGCCTGCCAATTGATCCTGGGCTTCCAAACTCAAACTTTGTTCTGTATCGTTGGCGGTAACAATGATAAAATGGTCGTATCTTATAACGTATGCCGCTGAAATAGGCTGATTTTCATTTTCCCAGTCCGTTAAAAATTGTTGAATTTTGGTGTTTATTTCCGGAAGTTCCTGTACGTAAAATTTTCTGCTTGCCGGAAATACCCAAATTTTTGCGGTTTCGGGGATACTGTTAAAATCTGTAATCATGGATTAAATTTAGGTACCAAAGGTATTCTGTATAATTAACAATTAATAATTAACAATTTTTCATAATTTCTTAATCGGCCTTCCGTCTTCGGTCTTCGGTCTTCGGTCTTCGGTCTTCCGTCATTCATCAATAATTATTAATTAAAAAATTAGGAAGCTTTCAATAAGCTTAAGAGTTCCTCCTGCGTATTGTTGCCTTTATCTTTATTGTACCAAATTTGCAGATTCTTTTTAAAATCTTCATCCAAACTTCCGTTTTGGGCTTTATAATCCACCACCATTTTTGAGGCAACAAAAGGTCTGGGCCCCCAAGAATCCAACACATTATTTTCCTGATCTAAAATAAGGACTTTAGGAATGGATTTGCTTCCGTTTGTTAAATACTGGTTCATCAAAGCCTCATTTTCATCGCGAAACACAATTTTGAAATCAATTTTGTCCGATGCTTCTGCAACTTTATTGATGATAGGTAAAATTTGGGCAGCATCGCCACACCAACCTTCGGCTATCACTAAAAAAGTAAAACCTTTGTTCAAATTATTCAGGGAATTTTGCGTGTCTTCCGATATTTTCAACGTTTTATCCAATCGGTCCATTCTCGTGTCATTCAACTTACTGAAAATCAGACGATCATCAGATTGTTCAATTCCGGTTGATTTTCCTTCAGAAATTAATTTTTTTATGAAGCTTCTATAGGCCGAATAGGAAATTGTATTGTTTAAACTGTTTTTTATTAGAATGTTATCCATTTTTTTACTATTTTTATTGTCATTTTTGTCGCATTTGAGATTTTTTCTTACAGCATTTAGCATTTTTTTACATCTCAAAAATACAAAGGTAGAATTTGATTTCGGTAACAAAGGTAACATTGGTTGCAATATATAAAGATAAAAATATCCTTTATTCGTTATAAGATGACAATAGTCATATTTTGTTGATTTTTGAATATTATCTTTGCTGAGTATTTATTAACATTAACCAAACAATTATGAAAAAAATCAATTTAACCATTTCACTTTTAGCAGTATTTGCACTATTCATTGTTTCGTGCAATGGAGGAGAAAAAAAACCGGCAGCTACTGAAGCACAAACGGAAACGGCTCCTTTAGAACAACAAGGGCAATCAGCAGTTATTGACACAGTTTCGGCTGCAAACGCATTACAAGTGGCGAAATCTTTAGATGATTTTAAAACCTTGGTTGCAGCAATAGAGGCAGCAGGTGTTGAAAATGCTGTTGTAAATGTAGGACCTTTAACAATTTTTGCACCTGTTAATGCAGCATTCGACAAGCTTCCTGCAGGAACATTGGACGATTTATTGAAACCTGAAAATAAGGAAAAACTGGCTTTTATATTAGTAAACCATGTAGCACCAGCTAATTATCCTATGGAACAACTTAAAAAAGAAGCTAAAAAGGGCCGCAAATTATATATGGCTTCTGGTAAATATTTACTTGTTGAAGATAAAGAAGACGGCGTTTATGTTGGCGGAACGAAAATATTAAAAACTGTAAATGTCAGCAATGGCTGGATTCACGTTATAGACAACATATTGGTGCCAACCGAATAATTTTGAACCGAAACAAACACAAAAATAAAATAGCCGGGATTTCTTATTGAAATTTATATGGTCTGTTTAATATACCCCCTAACTAAAATAAATTTTAAAGATGAGATTAAAACTAGTAGTATTAGCACTTGCAACAGCAGTAATAACAAGCTGTGGAGGTGATGGCAAAAAGGAGGAAAAGGTTTCAGCGCCTGTTGAAGAACAAAAAGCAGTGGAAACCGACCCTATGAAAAACAAAGGTGTTGGAACGATAACCAATATTGAACTTGGCGAAATTGACCAGAATATGGCTGATGAAGGAAAGGCCATATTTTCAATAAAATGTACTGCCTGTCATAAAATCAGCAAAAGGCTTATTGGGCCGGCATTGGTAGGAGTAACTGAAAGAAGATCTCCTGAATGGATTATGAATATGATCTTGGATCCGGAAAAAATGGTTGCTGAAGACCCGATAGCTAAAAAATTACTTGCTGAATATATTGCGCCAATGGCCAATCAAAGTTTAACAGAACAAGAAGCGAGAAAAATATTGGAATACTTTAGAACAAAAACATCCGCAACGGATGAATAAGATAAATACCAAACAATCAAATACTATAATATGAAAACAATTTTTAAATCATTACTAGCAATTACAGTACTTTCAATGATACTGGGAAGTTGTGGAAATGGGGATGCTAAGAAAAGCGGGGCCTTATCCGGCAATGCTGCCGAAAGAGTTTATGTAGCTCCAGGTGAATATGACGAATTCTATGCTTTTGTATCAGGAGGATTCAGTGGCCAATTGGCTGTTTACGGACTACCATCAGGACGCTTATTTAAAGTAATTCCTGTTTTTTCAGTAGATGCTGAAAAAGCTTACGGTTTTAATGAGGAAACAAAACCTATGCTTAATACTTCTCACGGATTTATTCCTTGGGGAGACTCACATCATCCGGATATTTCTCAAACCGCAGGAGTATTGGATGGCCGTTGGGTATTTATCAATGAAAACAATACACCTCGTATTGCAAAAATTGATTTGACAACTTTTGAAACTACCGAAATTCTTGAAATTCCTAACTCAGCAGGGAACCACAGTTCCTCTTTTGTTACTGAAAATACAGAATATGTTGTGGCAGGAACACGTTTTAGTATTCCTTTTCCTCAAAGAGATATGCCTATTAATGAGTATAAAGGAAACTTTAAAGGAGCTTTAACTTTTATTAAAGTTGACCCTAAAGATGGCGGTATGGATATTAAATTTCAATTGATGATGCCTGGTTTTGATTATGATTTATCACACCCCGGCAGAGGTGCTTCGCATGGTTGGTTTTTCTTCACTACCTATAATACGGAAGAGGCAAATTCATTGTTAGAGGTAAATGCCTCTCAAAATGATAAGGATTTTATTGCAGCTGTCAATTGGAAAAAAATTGAAGAATATGTAAATAATGGCGGTGGTAAAAAAGTTCCGGCTAAATATGCGCACAATGTTTATAAGGATGAAACACATTCAGCAACTTCTACCATGAGAGAAGAAGTGTTAATTGTGAATCCAAGTGATGTTCCCGGCGCTGTCTATTTTATGCCAACACCTAAATCACCTCACGGTTGTGATGTTGATCCAACAGGTGAATACATTGTTGGAAATGGTAAATTATCAGCTGATTTAACAGTCCATTCTTTCAGTAAAATGCTTAAAGCGATTGAAGAGAAAAAATTTGATGGCGATGCTTATGGTATTCCAATTTTACAATTTGAAGCAACTTTGGCAGGTACAGTTAAACAAGCGGGATTAGGTCCGTTACACACCGAGTTTGACGGAAAAGGATATGGATATACTACCATGTTTATTTCCTCAGAAGTGGTAAAATGGAAATTAGGTACTTGGGAAGTTGTTGATAGAAAATCGACTTATTATTCTCCCGGTCACTTAATGGTTCCAGGAGGGAATTCAAGAAAACCATTTGGTAAATATGCATTGGTTATGAATAAAATTACAAAAGATCGTTATTTGCCAACAGGTCCTGAAGTAACCCAATCAGCGCAATTATTTGATATTACAGGAGACAAAATGGAGTTGTTAATAGATTTTCCAACCATTGGAGAGCCTCATTACGCTGCAGGAATTCCAGCGGATTTAATAACGCCTAAATCTAAAAAAATATACAAATTAGAAGAAAACAAACACCCGTTTGCTACCATGTCTCAAACTCAAGCTAAAGTTGAAAGAGTTGGAAATGAGGTACATGTTTATATGACGATGATTCGTTCTCACTTCGCACCAGACAATATTGAAGGTGTACAAGTAGGAGATAAAGTATATTTCCACGTAACAAACCTTGAGCAAGATTATGATGTGCCTCACGGATTTGCAATGATTGGCGCTCAAACTTCTGAGCTGTTAATTATGCCTGGGCAAACAGAAACTTCTATTTGGGAACCTAAGCAAGTTGGTGTATGGCCATTTTATTGTACAGATTTCTGTTCAGCATTGCACCAGGAAATGCAAGGTTATATCAGGGTATCTCCAAAAGGATCTGATGTTCCGTTAACATTTACTTTGGATGGTGATGCTGTTGATGCGGAATAAATGACGTAATGTAAAAAAAAATGAATCTTTAGAAAATGATGTAAACGGGCAAGTCAGATTTAAATACTTGCCCGTTTTTTAATAAAAATGATAATGAAAAAATGCACTTGCTGTATCCACGAATCTTCACCTTAACTTTTTGTAATCAATAATTGTGAATGCGTAAAATTACAGATTCGCAAATTATGTTTACTTGAAATAAGGTATTTCGTTAAGAATGTGTCAGCTATTTTGGTGCATTTAATATAAAGCAATAATTTTTAAAATGATGAAAAAATCTAAAATATTAATGATAGTGGGATCCCTGCTATTACTTGGGCTATTTGTATTTCCATTATGGAATATAACACTTGAAGCGCCGCAATATCCAATTCCTTTGGGAATGGATATACACATCACTAAATTCACGGATACTCATGAATTTGATATCAAAAATATCAATTTAATGAACCACTATGTGGGGATGCAATATATTCCCGAAACCATTCCCGAGTTTAAAATATTTCCTTGGGCTATTGGTATTATGGTTGTTTTAGGCGTTGTGATTGGATTAATGGGCAATTATAAATTGTTTTTGGTCTGGTTTGTCTTAATGAGTATTTTAGGGATTGTCGGAATGTATGATTTTTATTTGTGGGAATACGATTACGGACATAATTTAAATTCGAAAGCAATTATGAAATTCACAAACCCTGATGGTTCGGTGATGGGATTTCAACCGCCCCTTTTCGGCACAAAGGATATACTTAATTTTAAAGCACATTCCTATCCAAGAACGGGCGCTTATTTTTTGTTTGTGGGAATGATATTAACGTTGGTTGCATTTTTTGTCGGTAAAAAGGAAGCAAAAGCGTAAGTATTTTTATTTAATGTAAAACGAGTATAAGAGTCTATATTCGTTTTATATTGAATCAAATATTTTATAAATTAATAAACCGGTAACTAAGAGGTTGAATTCCAAATATTCAAAACTTTTATCCTGAGCGAAGCCGAAGGGCAAAACTCAAAACTTTTTACGGTATATTTGAGAACTATTAAAATCAAAAAATAATGAAAACTAAATTCCTCAAACTATTTCTTGGGACCTTCGTTTTGTTGCTCACAATTTCTTGTAAAGTGGAGCCTAAGACCATTGAATTCGGTAAAGATCAATGTGATTTTTGTAAAATGAATATTGTGGATAAAACCCATGCTGCGCAATTTGTGACAGCAAAGGGCAAGCAGTTCAAATTTGATGCTATTGAGTGTATGGTTAATGATATAGGTCAAAATAGTGAAGAAAAAATAGCGCTGTTATTGGTAGCGGATTATGGGAATCCGGGAGAAATGACAGAAGCTGAAACAGCCACTTATTTAATCAGCACTGAAATAAAAAGTCCGATGGGCGCAAATCTTTCTGCCTTTTCATTAAAAAGTACTGCTAAAGAATTTCAGCAAAAACACTCAGGCGAAATTTACACTTGGGAAACCCTGAAACTTAAACTTTCCGATAAATAATGAAGTGTAAAATTCTGTTATTTTTCTTTTTCATCTCTGTTGCCGTTACCGCAAAACAAATTGTGGTTTGCGAAAGTTGTGGCATTAAAACCATAAAGGAAGCCATTAAAGTGGCAAATGATGGCGATGAAATTCTTATTAAAAAAGGAGTTTATAAAGAGCATAATATTGTCATTAATAAACCCATTTCCTTAATAGGTGAAAAAGGAGCTGTTATTGATGGAGAAAATGTAGCGGGCATATTTATTTTTGAAACAAATAATTTTACGATTAAAGGATTGAAAATTATTAATGTGGGCGCTAGCTATACCGTAGAATATGCTGCAATAAAAGTGATAAATGGCATCGATTTTATGATAGAAAACTGCATTTTGGAAAATACTTTCTTCGGAATTTTAATTGAAAAATCAAAAAGAGGCGTTATTCGAAACAATAAAATCTCAGGCAATCGCAAAAGCGAAGCCGGCTCAGGAAACGGCATTCATATTTGGAGTGGCGATGAAATGGAAGTTTACAACAATGAAATGTATGGCCTCCGCGACGGCATTTACTTCGAATTTGTAAAAAACAGTATCGTATATAAGAATTTCAGCCATAACAATATCCGCTATGGGCTGCATTTTATGTTTTCAAACAAGAATGTGTATCACCACAATGAGTTTAGAAATAACGGAGCCGGCGTTGCGGTTATGTTTTCTAAATATATTACCATGCACCATAATAAATTTAGGCTTAATTGGGGATCGGCATCTTATGGTTTGTTGCTAAAAGAAATTTATGATGCGGAGATTTATGACAATTTGTTCGAACAAAACACAATTGGTATCAATGCAGAAGGTTCAACCCGCATTAATTATAAAAACAATACTTTTTTGAGAAATGGCTGGGCTGTTAAAATTAGGGGAGCCTGTTATTCGAACATTTTTATCAATAATGACTTTATGAACAATTCGTTAGACCTGGCTTACAATTCTAACATTAATGACAATAAGTTCGACAATAATTATTGGAGCGAATATACGGGGTATGATTTAGATAAAAATGGCATTGGCGATGTGCCTTACAGGCCTGTAAAGCTTTTTTCGTACATTGTGAATAAAACACCGGAAACCTTGGTATTACTAAGAAGTTTGTTTGTTGATATTGTCAATTTTTCAGAAAAAGTTTCGCCGGTTTTTACGCCAACCGATTTAATGGACAACAACCCGCTAATGAGAAAAATAAATGATTGAATTTAAGAATTTACACAAACGATTTGGGAAATTAGTAGTTTTGGACGGTTTAGACCTCGAAATTAGTAAAGGAGGAATATTTGCCATTCTCGGACCTAACGGCTCTGGAAAAACCACCTTAATTAAATGTTTGCTTGGGATGGTAATCCCAAATAAAGGCGAAATAATTTTCGATAAAAAAAGTGTTTTACAGCAATGGGATTACCGGAATAACTTAAATTATTTACCACAAATAGCCAATTTTCCCCCAAACTTAACGGTTATCGAGCTGATAAAGATGGTTAAAAACCTAAGGCCAAAAGTTGCAAATGATTACGAGCTCATTGAACTTTTTGGGTTAAAAAGCTTTTTGGACAAAAAACTTGGTAATTTATCGGGCGGAACAAAGCAAAAAGTAAATGTTGTGCTGACATTTATGTTCGACAGTGAATTAATTATTTTGGATGAACCCACAAATGGTTTGGATCCTATTGCGCTCATTCGTTTAAAAGAAATTATTCAGAAAGAGAAAGACAAGGGAAAAACCATATTAATCACCACGCATATTATGAGCTTTGTTGATGAAGTGGCAGATGAAATTGTTTTCTTGCTCGACGGTAAAATTTATTTTAAAGGAACCATTGAAGCCTTGAAAAAGCAAACGGACAATGATAATTTAGAACATGCAATCGCCAATTTAATATCCAAACAAGATGCTTAAAATATTAAAATATAGTTTTTACGATTTAATGCGAAGCCGTTGGAGTTATGTGTACTTTTTGTTTTATTTAATACTAGGTTTTGTGTTGTTATTTCTGAATAACGATGTGGATAAAGCCGTAATCACCTTAATGAACATCATCATTGTTTTAACACCTTTAATAGGCACTATTTTTGGCGTAATGTACTATTATGATTCAAAAGAATTTACGGAATTGTTATTGGCACAACCCATAAACCGAAAAAAAATATTTATGGGACAGTATTTGGGAATTTCAATTTCTTTGACCCTGAGTTTGCTTTTGGGATTGGGAATTCCATTTGTGTTATATGGAATATTTAAATCGGCCGCTATTTTTAATTTTAGCCTGTTGCTGGTTGTCGGCACTTTTCTGAATTTTATTTTTGTGGCTTTGTCTTATAACATTGCCCTTTCTACCGAAAATAAAATCAAGGGATTTGGCTACGCCATATTAATGTGGTTGTTTTTGGCTGTTATTTACGACGGGATTTTTCTAATATCATTGGTGCTTTTAAATGAGTATCCACTGGATAAATTTTCATTGATTGCAACCATGTTTAATCCGATTGATTTATCACGGATTTTAATTTTGTTGAAGCTGGATATTTCTGCACTATTGGGATACACAGGCGCTGTATTCCGTAAATTTTTCGGAACGAATTTAGGAATGTTTGTCTCAATGGGTGTTTTAGTGCTGTGGGTAATTTTACCGGTTTTCAGAATGAACTTAAAGCTAAGGAAAAAGGATTTTTAGATTTTCTTTCAAAATTCCTGCTTAACGATGGTTCATTTTGGTAATATGCTTACCTTTGATGTTACTAGATATAACCAGTTGGGTGTAATTAGTTTTTGATGATAATTTTTCGTCAGTTCGAGTGATTTTCGTCAGAAAATCGTATCGAGAACAACAAAAATTTCATTAAAAACAATTCTCGATACATTTTTTGTTTCATGTCACTTCGAGTATCACACTTTTTGTGTGATGTATCGAGAAGTTACTACACAAAAAACACGCAAAGTGACGTTTTTAATAATTACACCCAACGGGGTTAGATATTATATTAAATAGGATGATTTTCTAAACGCGCAATGGATTGATTTTCTTATTTTTCTATGTTAACTTGAATAACAAAATTGAAAGAACAGTTGAAATAAAAATCCGTTATTATAACGTAATTAATTGATGAAAAACTACAAGCCAAAAAGCAGATTAGCGGCAGAAGAATATATAAATGGTATTTTGAGAGGTGATAGAGTGATTTTGTCAAGGGCAATTACTGTTATAGAAAGTAATTTGGATAGCGATAAAAAACTCGCAAAAGAAATTGTTCAAATGATACTGCCACATTCTGGTAATTCAATTAGAATTGGAATAACAGGAGTTCCCGGTGTTGGTAAAAGCACCTTTATTGAAACTTTTGGAAAACACCTAATTAACGAAGGATTCAGAGTCGCAATTTTATCTATTGATCCAAGCAGTCAACGTTCAAAAGGAAGTATTTTGGGTGATAAAACCCGAATGGAAGAACTGGCAAATTTAGAAGAAGCTTATATCAGACCTTCGGCTTCAGGAGATACACTTGGCGGTGTTGCAAATAAAACAGGAGAAACATTGTTACTTTGTGAAGCTGCCGGTTACGACGTTATTTTGATTGAAACAGTTGGAGTGGGGCAGTCTGAAACTGCGGTTCATGGGATGACTGATTTTTTCCTCCTTTTAATGTTATCAGGTGCTGGAGACGAACTGCAAGGTATTAAAAAGGGAATTATGGAAATGGCTGATATGGTGGTTATTAATAAAGCCGATGGTGATAATATTCGTATGAGTGAAATGGCTCGTTTACAATATCAAAATGCGCTTCATATTTTTCCGCAATCTGAGTCTGGTTGGAGCCCGGTTGTAAGTACTGCCTCAGCAATAAAAAACATGGGGATTTCTAATGTATGGGATGAAATCACAAAATTTAAAAAGTTAGTGGATAAAAATGGTTATTTCTTAAAAAATAGAAATCACCAACAAATTCAATGGATGTACAATAATATTAATGAAGAATTGAAACGATTGTTTTATGGTTCAAAAAATATTAAAAGTCATTTAGCAATCCTTGAAAAAGAGATTGTTTCAGCTAAAATATCTCCGGTAAAAGCTGCTCAAAAAATTATTGAAGAGTTTAAAGCGTCGTTTTAGCCAAACTTCTTGAATTGATAAGTCGCTCTAAAACCATTTCAACACCTTGTTCATCATTGCTTTTTGTCTGAAATCTTGCAATGCGCTTCACAGTTGGATGTGCGTTTTCCATGGCATAACTAAAGTAAGCAAGTTCAAGCATTTTTAAATCGTTATGATAATCTCCAAAAACCATGGTTTCCTCTTTTGTAATGCCCAGTTTATTTTGAAGAATATTTAAAGCATAACCTTTATTGGCATTGTTATGAGAAATATCCAACCAATGTTCCCCGGAAACAATTACCTGCATTTCATTTTTCAAATGTTGTACAATTGGATAAATATGCGTTTCAGAGCATTCAAAATGATAAGCCGCTATTTTTAAAAATTCATCATCAATAACTTTAGTCAGGTCTTCAACAATTTTATATTCAGTATAATACTGTTTAAATATAGAGATAAACCGTTCGTCTTTAGTTTCAATATAAGCAGCGTTTTTTCCACATAAAACAATATTAGTATCGTTTATTGTACGCAATAATTCAATAGATTTAATGCAATTTTTAATAGGTAAGCTTGTTGAAAATAATTCATTATTGCCTTGTTTTGCAATTGCTCCATTTTCAGCAATAATAGTGATGTCATTTTTTATGGAACCTAATCTGTCAATAATACTTTGATATTGGCGGCCACTTGCCGCAATAAATTGAATGTTGTGTTTTTTTAACTGGTTGAAAATAGTGAAAAAATGTTCGCTAACTTCACTTTTTGAGTTTAGTAACGTTCCATCCATATCAGTAACAACAAGTTTTATCTTTGAAAAATCCATAATTTTTTTTGAAGTGCAAAAATAAGATTCTAAATTTTATAAGAGCTTTGTTTAAAAATAATTATTAAAAAACCCAACACTTTTAAAATGTTGGGTTTATAAAATATAATTATTTAGAAATTATTCTTGTTCTAAATACAATTCCATAATTTTAATGGCAGATTCAGAAATAACAGTACCGGGACCAAAAATGGCGGCTACTTTTCTTTCCAATAAAAAGTCGTAATCTTTTTCTGGTATAACGCCACCTGCAAAAACCATAATATCAGGTCTTCCCAATTTTTCCAATTCACCAATTAATTGAGGAATTAAGGTTTTATGACCAGCAGCCAAACTAGATGCTCCAACAAAGTGAACATCATTTTCAATGGCTTGTTTTGCAACCTCTTCTGGTGTTTGGAATAAAGATCCCATATCAACATCAAAGCCTAAATCTGCAAAACTGGAAGCAACTACTTTAGCACCTCTGTCGTGACCATCCTGACCCATTTTAGCAATCATTACTCTTGGACGTCGTCCTTCTATTTCAGCAAATTTATCTGCTAATTTTTGTGCTTTTGCAAAAGTACTATCGTTATTTACTTCTTTACCGTACACGCCACTTATTAATTTAGTAGTTGCTTTATGTCTTCCAAAATGTACTTCTAAAGCATCAGATATTTCACCTAAAGTAGCAAAATTTTCTGCTGCTTCAACTGCTAAGGCTAATAAATTACCTTTACCGGTTTCTGCACAATTAGATAAAGCAACCAAATTTGCATCAACGATAGTTTGATCTCTATTTGCTCTTAATTTTTTCAAGCGTTCAATTTGAGAATCTCTTACAACGGTGTTATCTATATCAAGAATTTCTATATTGGATTTTTCTGTTGTTTTGAATTTATTCACACCAACTAAAATATCTTGACAAGAATCTAAGCGGGCTTGTTTTCTTGCCGAAGCTTCTTCAATACGCAATTTTGGAACTCCGGTTTCAATAGCTTTTGCCATTCCGCCTAATTCTTCAACTTCTTCAATTAATTTCCAAGCTTTTTTAGCAATTTCTTGAGTTAAGTATTCTACATAGTAAGAACCAGCCCAAGGGTCTACTGCTTTAGTAATTTGCGTTTCATCTTGAATGAAAATTTGCGTATTACGAGCTATTCTTGCCGAGAAATCTGTTGGTAAAGCAATGGCTTCATCCAATGCATTTGTGTGTAATGATTGTGTTCCGCCTAAACCTGCAGCCATGGCTTCAACACAAGTTCTGGCTACATTATTAAAAGGGTCTTGCTCACTTAAACTCCAACCGGAAGTTTGACTATGCGTACGCAATGCCATTGATTTTGGGTTTGTTGGATTGAATTGTTTTATGATTTTTGCCCAAAGCATACGTGCAGCACGCATTTTTGCAATTTCCATAAAGTGATTCATTCCTACTGCCCAGAAAAAGGACAATCGAGGCGCAAATTCATCAATCTTTAAACCTGATGCCAATCCGGTTCTAATATATTCCATTCCATCTGCCAATGTATATGCCAATTCAATATCAGCAGTAGCTCCGGCTTCTTGCATATGGTATCCACTAATTGAAATGGAGTTGAATTTTGGCATATTTTTAGTGGTGTATTCAAAAATATCACCAATAATTTTCATGGAAGGTAGTGGTGGGTAAATATAGGTATTACGCACCATAAACTCTTTTAAAATATCATTTTGAATGGTTCCGCTTAATTGATCTAAAGCAACGCCTTGTTTTTTAGCAGCGGCAATATAAAATGCCATAATTGGCAATACAGCACCATTCATGGTCATGGACACAGACATTTTATCTAACGGAATTTGGTCAAATAAAATTTCCATATCTAAAATAGAATCAATGGCGACACCGGCTTTACCAACATCACCGGTTACACGGGGGTGATCAGAATCGTAACCACGATGTGTAGCCAAATCGAAAGCAACTGACAATCCTTTTTGTCCTGCAGCTAAGTTTCTTCTGTAGAATGCATTAGATTCTTCAGCAGTAGAAAATCCGGCATATTGACGAATTGTCCAAGGACGTGTAACGTACATGGTGCTGTAGGGTCCCCTTGTAAATGGAGGCAATCCTGCAACAAATTTTAAATGTTCCGCATCTTTTATAGCTTCTTTTGTGAAATGTTTTTTTACCGGGATTCCTTCGGGAGTATTCCAAACTTCCTGATTCTCCGAAGAAATTGCTTTTTGTTTCGGTGCTGAATTTAATGTGATATCTGAAAAATCTGGTTTCATACTTCTAAGGTTTTTATCGTTTTTAGAACTTTGTCCTGAACACTTAAAATAGTCGTTATAATATCTGATTTTACGTGGATACATCCATCTAAACCAGCTGCGGCTAATTCATCTGTTATTTTGGTGGGATTCCCTGCCAATAACAATACTTTATCTTTATTGATAGCTCTAAAAGTTTTCACAAATTGAACAGCGCTTTCTTCATAATCTTCATCAGAGCTGCAAATAACAACCACATGAGATGCTGATTTTGCACTTTCTTCAGCAGCCTGTTCGGCAGATTGGTAACTTTGTTCTTGCAATACCGTAAATCCGCTAACACCAATAAAATCATAAGCAAAAGCAGCTCTTGCTTTTCTCATGGTTAAATTTCCAAAACTTGAAATTTCAACTATTGGGCGTTTTTTAGTTTTTTCTACCAGTTCTTCTGTAGTTTTTCTTAATGCTTCTATTTCCAGTGTCGCTCTTCTTGGTGTCAACAATTTAGGATTGTTATCCGTTTCACCTTCAGAAAGAATAGTTGCAGCAACAGTTTCCATTAAGTTTGGATACTTGTTAACGCCAACCATGACAAGTCTTCGTTGGCTTAATAATTTTATTTTTTGGAAACGAATTTCAGCAATTTGTTGTTGAATTAATCCGCTTTCAAAGGATTGGTAAAAACCACCATTTGCTTCAATTGCTTTAAAAAGTTCTAATGCTTTTTCAGCAATCTTAATACTTACTTCTTCAATATAATAGGAGCCATCAACGGGATTTGAAACTTTTCCAAAGTAAGATTCTTCTTTTAAAATTGTTGAAATATTTCCAGCAATTCTGCTTGAAAAATCTGATGGATTGTTAAATTCTTTATCGTAAGCATCAATTAATACGCCGTCAACATTTCCTAAAATTGCCGACATAGCTTCTGTAGTTGCACGTAATAAATTGGTATGTGCATCTGTAATTGATTTGCTCCAAATTGAAGTTTTAGCAGTTAATGTATGTGAAAATTCAGAAACCCCGTATTTTTTGGCGACTTCATGAAGTAAGTTGTTAAAGGCTCTAAACTTGCCTATTTCAATAAAATATTCAGAGCCAATAGCTAGTTGGAAATGCAGATTGTTGAAAATTGTTTGAATTTCAATACCTCTTTCTAAATATTGTTCAATGAAGTAAACCAACGAATTAAGGGTGTAGGCAATCTCTTGAACTTGATTTGATCCGGAATCTAAATATGGTCCTCCGGAAATGGTAATAGCCTTAAAATTCGGATAATCTGTTGCTAATTTTACAAGTGCTGCTGACTTATTAAATATGCTGGCATTAATATTTCCTTTTGTTACATAATTTGCTATTAATTCCAAATCAAAATAACCTTTTAAATTTTTGTTTGCTACATCACTTTCCCTTACAAAAGCAAAGAAATCATTTGCGAATGCCAATTCATTACTTCTTAATTTAAATGAAACAGTAATTTCATTCAAGTCAATACCTTCAAGAAGTTTATAAGCAGATACGTTTTCCTTTACATCAAAAAGTAATCCGTTAATTCCTTCTTCAACAGCTTTTAATGCAAGTTTATTTCCGTTCTCTTCAGATGTTGCAATAATGCTTCTGTAGTTAATTAAAGATTGAGAGTTTTCTCCTGTATTTTTTAAATATTCTTTTTCATCTTCTGCATTGTAAAAAGGTTGGATGTCTATTTTACTCAGGTTTTTCCAAACAAGTTTTCTATCGAAATCCTCACCTTTTAAATCAATGTTCACTTTTTCCATCCATTCTTGTTTTGAAACAGGATTGAAATTTGAAAAAAGCGATTTATTATTATCGTTCATAATATTTTATATTAATTATGGATATCAATTATTAGGGATAATAAAAATAGGTATTTCTTATTATCAGTAATTTTAAATAAAATTATTTCACCATTAAACTACTTCCAAATCTATCAAAAATGGCCTTATCTAATTCTTCCCTGTGATCAGGGTGTGCAACATCTCTTAGAGATTGAGCGCGTTGTTTTAAATTTCTGCCAAATAATTCAGCAATTCCGTATTCTGTTGCTACAAATCTTGCATGAGCACGTGTTGTTACTACACCAGCTCCTTGTTTTAGCATAGGAACAATTTTTGAAACTCCTTTTTGAGTTGTTGAAGTAATTGCAATAATTGGCTTCCCGCCTAAAGACAAAGCAGCTCCACGCATAAAGTCCATTTGTCCACCAACGCCAGAGAACATTCTTGAACCAATAGAATCGGCACAAACTTGTCCGGTAATATCAATTTCAATAGCTGAATTAATAGCTGTTACTTTTGGGTTTTGTCGAATGATTGCCGTGTCATTTACGTAAGCTATGTCCAACATTTCTATTTCAGGGTTGTCATCCATAAAATCATATAAACGCCTTGTTCCCATTGCAAATCCGGAAATTATTTTATAAGGATTCAATTTTTTCTTTGAACCATTTACAATTCCTTTTTCTACCAAATCAACTATTCCTTCAGAGAACATTTCTGTATGAATTCCTAAATCTTTGTGATTGTTAAGATAGGTAAGAACTGCATTGGGAATACCTCCAATACCCATTTGAAGGGTAGCACCATCATCAATAATTTCAGCAATATTTTTACCAATTGCTTTTTCAGCTTCGGAAGGAGCAACAAATTTCATTTCGTGGATTTCTTCTTCGAGCAACACACAAGCATGAAAATGGTTTAGATGAACGAGCGCGTCACCAAATGTACGCGGCATACGTGAGTTTATTTGTGCAATTACTTTTTTTCCATTTTCAACGGCAGATATCACAATATCTACCGAAACTCCTAAAGAACAAAACCCATGTTTGTCTGGTGGAGAAACATTTACCAAAACCACGTCTAAATCCATATATCCTTGACGGAATAAACTTGGAATATCACTTAAAAAAATGGGAATATAATCTGCGGTATCTCCAATCATTTTTCTGATATTTCCTCCAATGAAAAAAGCATTTGTATGAAAACTTTCTCTCAATTCATGAGCGGTGTATCCGCATTCTCCTTCTGTATGAAGGTGTACAATTTCAACGCCTTTTAGTTCAGGAGCACGTTCAACCATAGCTTTAACTAATGTTTGAGGAGTTGCAGATCCTCCTTGGATCAATACGCGATCTCCCGATTTTATTAGTTTAACAGCGTCCTGGGCTGTCATTACATTTGGTATTTTCATTTTATTTAAAATTTTAATACGTTGTTACGTTTAATCTGATCATAACTAATTACCCTAAAAAACTTAATATGATACCCGCTGCAATTGCAGAGCCAATGACTCCGGAAACGTTAGGTGCCATTGCGTGCATTAATAAATAATTATTTGGGTCCGATTTTAATCCTTCAGCATGAACAACTCTCGCACTGTCTGGAACGGCAGAAACGCCTGCTGCACCAATTAAGGGGTTTATCTTATCATTACCCTTAAGAAATAGGTTCATAAATTTGGCAAAAAGTAAGCCCCCCATAGTTGCAATAACAAATGAAATTGCACCAAGTCCAAAAATCATCATGGAATCTTTTGTTATAAAGATATCTGCTTGTGTAGATGCACCTACGGTAACTCCTAAAAGAATGGTAACGATATCAATTAGTTTGGTACGTGCTGTATCTGCAAGTCTTTCTGTTCTTCCTGATTCTTTCAGTAAGTTTCCAAAGAACAACATACCTAACAGTGGCAAGGCACTTGGTGATATAAAAGTTGTTAATAATAATGCCACAATTGGGAATATCATTTTTTCCTTCTGAGAAACTGCTCTAAGTGGCTTCATTCTGATCAATCTTTCTTTCTTAGATATTAGCAATCTCATGATTGGTGGTTGGATAACAGGTACCAGTGCCATATATGAATATGCAGCAATTGCAATTGGACCAATAAGATTTTTTACTGTTGTACCGTCTGCCATGACGTTAATACCATTTGCCAGTTTTGAAGAAAGGAAAATAGCTGTAGGCCCATCTGCACCACCAATTATTCCGATGGCTCCAGCTTCAGGAAGGTTGAAACCTAAATAAAGTGCTCCTAAAAATGTTGCAAACACCCCAATTTGTGAGGCAGCTCCTAAGAGCATTAATTTTGGATTGGCTATCAATGAAGAAAAATCTGTCATAGCTCCAATTCCCAAAAATATTAATGGCGGATAAATACCTTTTACCACACCAAAATACAAATAATTCAATACCGATCCTGCTTCATAAATACCTGTTTGATTTCCTGCAACAAAAGGAATATTTCCGATCATAACACCTGCTCCTATCGGAATTAGTAGTAGCGGTTCATAATCAAATTTAATACCCAGGTATATAAATATGATACCAATTAAGATCATAATTAAATTTCCGGATGAAGCATTTGCAAAACCGGTGTAATTATAAAATTGTTTAATTCCTTTAAATCCCTCAACAAGAAAATTTTCTTGATTTGCCTCATCATTTTGTATGACAGTTGTTGATGATTCTGAATTTGTTGGGGTTGTGTTTAATCCAAGGGCTGGTCTGATAAAAATCAGAAGCGATAGAACTCCAAATATTATTAATATTTTCTTCATTTTTTTTTCTTTTTACGGGTTATGGATTCTTTTTCAAGCTATTAACAGTTGATTTCAGAACCAATAACTGTGAAATTTCTATGCTAATTCTATCATTAATTCATTTTGCAATACTTGCTGTCCAACTTTAATATGAACTGCACTAACGGTCCCTGCTTTTTCTGAAGTTATATTATTTTCCATTTTCATCGCTTCAAGGACCATCATTCTATCTCCTACCTTAATGGTATCTCCAACTTTTACATCAATGGATAAAATGACTCCCGGTATAGGGGCTAAAATTTTTGTTTTTTCTGAACTTGGATTTACTTTCACGGGTTCAGAAGGATTTTTAGATGCGGAACGAATGAGTGTAGGCGTTTTAGATTTTTTTATTTCCTCTTTCATTTTTACAGAATATGAAGTTCCATTAACTTCTAATTCTATAATATCTTCTTCGTGTGAAACAATTTTAACGTGGTAATTGTTTTCGTGTATTCTAAATTTAAAATTTTTCATGATTCTTGTTGTTTCCAGTTATAAGATTTTATAACAAATAATCCATAATTAGTTAAAGTCTATTTTGCGTACCGTATATTTTTGAACTCCAGGGAGAGTATAATTTTCTCGCTTGCCTAATAGTCAATACCGCATTTTCATTATCATGCTGTTCATGAAGATACAAGTGAATTGCAGTTGAAATAGCAGCTGCAATTTCTCCCGTAAAATTTTCATCAGCTTCTATTGAAATATCTTTAACTTTTCTATCTCTTCCTTTTGTGATTATCTTATATATATATAGCATAACAGGCAACCCATATTTAAAAAATAGTGATAGGGTAATCAGTGCGCTAAAAACAATAAATAATCCGGTCATCAAAATAACGTATCCTTCGCTTATTTGATCAATGTATAATTTTATGAACATTATAGTGGTATATTTGAATGTTTCTTAGGTGGGTTTACGTCTTTTTTATTCGCCAGTAATTCTAATCCTCTAATAATTCTGAAACGCGTATTTCTAGGTTCAATGACATCATCAATAAAACCATATTTTGCTGCTACATAAGGATTTGCGAATCTATCGGTATATTCATCCTCTTTTTTCTCAATATATTGTAGTTTTTCATCGGCATCTTCTATTTTGCGAATGTTTGTTCCTTCCAGAACTTCTACAGCTCCTTTTGCTCCCATAACGGCAATTTCTGCTGTTGGCCAAGCATAATTTAGGTCTCCACGTAATTGTTTACAACTCATCACATCATGGGCTCCACCATAAGATTTACGAAGTGTGATAGTAACTTTTGGAACAGTAGCTTCTCCGTAAGCAAATAATAGTTTTGCTCCGTGAAGAATAATTCCACCATATTCTTGTCCAGTTCCCGGTAAGAAACCCGGTACATCAACTAAGGTTACAATAGGGATGTTAAATGCATCACAAAAACGAACAAATCTAGCTGCTTTTCTTGAAGCTTCACAGTCTAAAACACCAGCGTAATATTTTGGCTGATTCGCTACCATACCAACCGAACGACCATTAAATCGCGCAAATCCAACAACAATATTTCTAGCGTAGTTTCTATGAACTTCTGTAAATTCGCCGTGATCTGTAATGGTTGAAATAACATCAACGATATCGTAAGGTTGATTAGGGTTTTCAGGGATTATTTCATTAAGTATATCGTCTAATCTATCAATGGGGTCGTCACATTTAATACTTGGCGGATCTTCCAGATTATTTGAAGGAAGGTAGCTGATTAATTTTCTGATGAGTAAAAGATTTTCTTCATCGTTGTCAGCCAGGAAGTGCGAAACTCCGGATTTTGTAGAATGAATATGTGCTCCCCCTAATTCTTCTCCAGTTACAACTTCTCCAGTTACTGTCTGCACCACTTTTGGTCCGGTAACAAACATATAACTTGTTTTGTCTGTCATGATTGTGAAATCAGTCAATGCCGGAGAATAAACAGCTCCACCTGCACAAGGTCCCAAAATTGAAGAAATTTGAGGAATTACACCAGAAGCCATAATGTTTCTTTGGAAAATTTCGGCATAACCGGCTAATGATCTTACCCCTTCCTGAATACGAGCTCCACCACTGTCGTTAAGCCCAATTACCGGGACGCCAATTTTCATGGCCATGTCCATTACTTTACAAATTTTCAAGGCATAAGTTTCCGACAGTGATCCGCCAAAAACAGTAAAATCCTGTGAGAATACATAAACGATTCTTCCATCTATTGTGCCATGCCCCGTTACAACACCATCAGAAAGATAAATTTGTTTATCTAGTCCAAAGGATACTGTTCTATGGGTTACAAACATATCAAATTCTTCAAAACTATCTTCATCTAAAAGGATGTCTATTCGCTCACGCGCAGTTAATTTGCCTTTAGCATGTTGTGAATCAATGCGCTTTTCACCTCCACCCATTTTTGCTTCGGCTCTTTTTTCAATGAGTTCATTAATTTTATCTTGATTTGCCATAATTATATTTATTTGCTTTCTACTGATTAAATTTTTTCAGTACAATTTAAATTTGATTTTAATGATTTGCTATTCTGTCTAGAACAGAGTTCTGTTAGTACGCCATGGGTTGATTTTGGATGAAGAAAACCAATATTTAATCCTTCAGCTCCTTTGCGAGATTCCTTATCAACAAGCATTATGCCTCTTTTTTCTGCATATTTCAAAGCTTCTGTAGCGTCGTTAACGGCAAAAGCAATATGGTGAATTCCTTGGCCTTTTTTGCTGATAAATTTGCCAATTGGACCTTCTGGTGAAGTGCTTTCCAATAATTCAATTTTTGTGGTACCAACCAAAAAAAAGGCTGTCTTCACTTTCTGATCAACAACCTCTTCAATAGCGTAACATTTTAACCCTAAAATTTCTTCATAGTAGTGAATGGATTCTTCTAAATTGTCAACCGCTATTCCAATGTGCTCAATATGTGAAATATTCATATATAGTATATTTTTAGATGTTATTTTTTAATTAATCATAAAATATACGGTAATTTCATATACTTTATATACTTTAAATAAATTAAACAACAAAGCTAGAGCATCATAAAAGTTAATAATATGATAAATATCATTAACGGAATTAAACTACTAAAACGTTTTAGTGAATTTATAATTCTTTATGCTAAAATATTACGGTTTTTTTAAGCTCTTTTACCTTAGATTATTAAAATTTTATGCTTAAGAATCATGAGGTTTTAGTAGGTAGTTATGAGATTTTTTTGATACTGATTTTGGAATGTTTATTTTTGGAAAGTATGGGCAATCGTACTTGGTTCTTAAAAAGAACGAAAGGTTAACTATAAAAGATTTAAGAAATGTTGAGAATGATTTATATTGAAAACCAAAAAGCCTCAAAATAGTTGTTTTGAGGCTTTTTACAATTGCTAATTATGTTTTATAGTACATTATATTTAACATGTAAATTCTTTAACATACTGTCCGATATTTTTTCTAAATCAAATTTGTGCTGCCAGCCCCAATCTTTTCGGGCTTCTGAATCGTCAATACTGCTTGGCCAGCTGTCGGCAATACCTTGCCTGAAGTCAGAATGGTAAGAAATGGCAAATTTGGGAATGAAATTTTTAATTTCCTTGGCAATTTCTTCAGGCGTAAAACTAATAGCTGCCAAATTATAGGAAGATCTGATTTTTATGTCTTCGGCAGGTGACTCCATTATTTTCAAGGTGGCGTCAATCGCGTCCTCCATATACATCATGGGTAATTTAGTGTCCTTGTTTAAAAAGGAATCGTAATTGCCGTCTACCAGTGCTTTATGGTAAATTTCAATGGCATAATCGGTTGTTCCTCCTCCCGGACTTGTTTTCCAGCTTATAATTCCCGGATAACGCATGCTTCTTACGTCTACACCGTATTTATTAAAGTAATATTCACACCAGCGCTCACCTGCCAGTTTACTTATTCCGTAAACGGTGGTCGGTTCCATCACTGTTTTTTGAGGTGTATTTTCCTTTGGCGTTGTGGGTCCGAATACGGCGATTGAACTTGGCCAAAATATTTTTTTAATTTTTCCTTCTTTCGCTAAATTAAGGATGTTCAATAACGAATTCATATTGAGTTCCCAAGCTTTTGCCGGGAATTTTTCGCCAATTGCCGATAGCATCGCTGCCATCAAATACACTTCATTAATCGCATACTTATCAATAATGGAAGAAATCTGGTTGTAATCCAATGCATTTATAAACTCAAAAGGACCAGACTGCATTAATTCTTCGCTCCCTTCGCTGATGTCTGATGCAATTACGGCATTTTTTCCATAATTTTTGCGTAATTTTAGCGTCAGTTCAGTGCCAATCTGACCGCTTGCACCTATAATTAATATGCTTTTATCCATAGAATTAGTATTCTTATATTACGGATGCAAATATACTGAAAATTAAAATTTTAGGTTATTTTGAATCGTTTTTTATCAAATTATTAATTTTATTATAAAATAGTGTAATAATTAGTATTTTTGACGTTATTAAGTTTTACTATGAAGTATATATATCCTTTTTTATTAATTATTTTATTATTGAGTTTTTCTTGCAACAGAGATAAAAAGATGGCAGAAGTTTCTGAAAAATCCGATTCTTTAAAAGTAGATGCAAATCGAATAGAAAACAGGATTGGTGAAACATTAATTCCAGAAGCAAAATCAGAGCTGGATACTTGGAAAGAATATCAGGATGTTGATGAATTGCTGCTGAATTATTATAGCATAACCACTTTGGAAGCACTTAGCAACGCAAAGGAACTTTCGGAATTTGTTAAGTTGATGAAAGATTCCTTAAGGATTGAGAAATTACAAAAACCAAATATCATAGCACGTATCAATGTATTGCACAATGAAACGTTGCGATTGGCCGATATGGCTAATATTCCTTCAATTTCAAAAGAAGAAGTGAAAGAGGAAGTAAGCAATATTGTGTCAATTTATTCAGCCATCAATTCAAAAATAAACACTGTTTATAAGGCTGAAATTATTCAAAATTCATTAGAGGTTGATACGGAAACTCCTGTGGAAATCCTAGAAACCACTACTCGTCCACCTTATGAAAATATACAACGAAAAAGACCTTTAAATAAAAAGAAAGTGAAACAATGACCAGAAAATTCTTATTAATTATCTTTTTAGCGGTTATTTCCGCCTGTCAAAATAAACAATCTGAAACTAAAAATATAACTGACAGTTCTGAAAAAGAGGCTATAAACACCATGTTGGATGCGTGGCATAAAAGTGCTTCAGAGTCAAAGTATGATTCGTATTTTGATGCGATGACCGCCAATAGTGTTTTTATTGCAACCGATGCTAAAGAAAATTGGAACAAAAAGGACTTTAAAGCAT